>OCGZ01000009.1_pt1 | contig 302397 bp, 216 predicted proteins | sample 1538711 | NCBI WGS metagenome assembly OCGZ01 (sample SAMN04571720, study PRJEB22368) | human gut metagenome | biome: human gut; material: stool | host: Homo sapiens | place: Luxembourg | collected 2012-08-17
TCATGTAAGATAAATGTATAAAAGATAAAAGAAAAAGTATAATGCGTTTTCCCTGGAAGCTACCGACATCTTTACCTGTTCACGGCCGTGACAAGACCTGATCACATCCGTGAGCAGCGTTTACCACGACCGTGAGCAACTCTTACCACGGCCGTGAACAACTAACAATGTCGGCACCTTATCCCAACTTTCCTTATAAGGAAAGTCTACTATGTAAGGAGCTAACGGGAACTTTAGCACTATCTTACAAGTGATTTTACCATAGCCAACCAATGAACTCCCCGCATGCTGAAAGACCATAAACAACAAGAAAATCTAAAAAAAGCGATGCAAAAGACGGAACCTCGGTTAATTTTCCGTACTTTTGTATCGCTTTTAAATTAAATCATAGAAAAATGGACGATTCAAACCCGCGAACGTGCACTTATAGTATTAATTAAAGCGATCAGAGTCATTGAAAACTGATGCCTCTGCTCGTGTAAACAAACGAAAGGAGGCAATAAGATGAGAACATATCTTTATTGTGAAGCTGGCTTTGTGGAAAAACCGCAATGGCTTCCTAACTGCTGGGTAAATGTAGTATGCCCGGACAACGATGACTTTGAGTTTCTGACTAAAACCCTGAACGTACCCGAATCATTTCTGAACGATATAGCCGATACGGACGAACGTCCGCGAACCGACACGGAAGGCAACTGGCTATTGACGATTCTGCGCATCCCGATGCAAAACGGTCAGAACGAAAGTCTTCCCTTCGGCACCGTACCCATCGGCATCATCACCAACAATGAAATCATTGTATCAGTCTGCTACCACAATACAGACCTGCTACCGGACTTCATCGAACACACCCGCCGAAAGGGAATCGAAGTCCGCAACAAACTCGATCTGATTCTCCGGCTGATTTATTCGTCTGCCGTATGGTTTCTGAAATATCTGAAACAGATAAATCTGGATATCAGCGCCGCCGAAAAGGAACTGGAACGCAGTATCCGCAACGAAGACCTGCTCCGTCTGATGAGACTGCAGAAAACACTCGTTTACTTCAACACCTCCATCCGAGGAAATGAAGTAATGATCGGAAAGCTGCAAAGTATCTTTCAGGACACCGACTTTCTGGACAAGGAACTGGTAGAAGACGTGATTATCGAGTTGAAACAGGCATTTAATACCGTAAACATCTACAGCGATATCCTCACCGGAACGATGGACGCCTTTGCCTCCATCATCTCCAACAACGTGAATGCCATCATGAAACGCATGACCAGCCTTTCCATTACACTGATGATCCCGACATTGATAGCCAGTTTCTACGGAATGAATGTGGATATCCATCTGGAAGAGATGCCGTATGCCTTTGCACTGATTATCCTGTGCTCCGTCGTGCTGTCGACATTAGCGTTTATCGTATTCCGGAAAATCAAGTGGTTCTAATTCAAGCGACTGCAATTCAAGCAGTTCTAAATCTCCCTTTACGTCAGAGACATAAAAAAGCAGCCTGTCATTCTTAAGACCTGAATTCAAGGTCGGCGATGACAGGCTGCACACAATACGTTTTTTATTCGATAGAGAATATTAAAAAGAGAATGTTTAAGAGAGAGAAATTATTTTATCCTTCTTTACTGGATTTCTTTCCGCCCAATGGCACAGAAATACCAACAAATCCACTTACAGAATTGGTGTTCTTACCTAAGAACATGTAGTCAGTTCCGAGGAACACCGGACCCAACTTCAAGCCCAGACCGAATGACTTACCGGCAGACTGAATAGCCGAGTAGCTGAGCGCAACGTTAAGCCAGCTTTTCGGACGATAGTTTGCGGAGAATGTTACTTCTGTCAGCGTTTTCGGTTGTACGAAGCGAGTCGTAGACAATACACCTACTCCGAGCTTGTTCTCAAAGAAGCCGTATTCTGCTCCTACCACAACTGTAGATGCCAGACTAGACTTGCGGGATTTATGTACGTCCTCTGTCTGAAGTTGCAACATTTCATAGTCGAGTACATCACCACCATTTACACGGTTCATGTATCCGTCAGCATCAGCCTGCAACCGAGTAATATTGTTCTGAATCGCAGTAATAGAATTAGGAATATCGTTCGCATCAATACCATTGACATAGCTAGTTCCTTTCATATTGATTGATTCCGGATTGGCAGAAGCTATCTTAGTAGCGCCTTTCGTCCATGAAATAAATCCTAGGTCGAGAACAGAAGCGGACACTGTCAGGTTATCCATAATTTTATAAGAAGCACCCAAATCAATGCCGAAACCGTAACCTGCAATACCCAGTTTTCCACTGTCAAAGTCAAAGTCACTGATATAATCCTGTCCATCTTCTTGTACCAATTCCAATCCTTTGAAAGAACTTTCCAGATGAGCGTCAACATTCAGATTGGCATGGTAACTTTCAATTTCAGATTTCAGTCTTGTGATACCAGCAGCATCCAATCCGGACAGATAATTTTGATCCTGTAACTGGTTAATGCGGGCATCACTCGGAAGATTGGCGTTCATCATTACATTGTTAATCTTCAGATTCATATTGCCGATACCCAGCAATACTTTCACCTTACCACCGACTGTCAAACGGTTATTGATCTGACGCGCATACCCCAAACCAACTTCACCATAAGCGTTTATATCCAGTTTCTGACCGCTGATATCGTAATTACTGTTTCTCCAGTTATCTTCAAGCGCATCCATCTCATTCAGGAAAGTAAACATGGAACGGGTAAGGCTTGCACCTATATCCGCACGAACACCTACATTGAATGACCAGAAGTTCTTTCCTTTATACCATCCGGCAGAAAGAATCTCCGTGCTTACGTTTACATTTAAGTTGTTTTTATCTTTCAGACGGCCCAGGAAATCGGGATTAGAGTAGAAATTGTCGCTATCGTCAATAATGTCGATAATATCTTGATAACCCAATGAAGTGGACCCGACAGTAGCATTGACCGATCCCAATACCGGAATATTAAAATACCCCTGAGTCGGAATCAGAGCCGGATTCAATTGTTGCCGATAATGAGTACCTTCCATAAAATAAGAAGTACGTAAAAACTGCGCATTGGCGGGTAAAACAAAACCCATCATAAGAAGTAAAGCCCCCATGAACTTCTTAGATGCATAAAGTCTGCTTGTTGTCATGATTTTATCTTTTTTTAATTCTTGTTATCGAATGCAATATATAGCATTTAAGTAACAAATAAAAGCACAAGTCAACACTTTTTTAGCATAAACCGAACATTTTCATGGCTATTTGGAGAAAAATCGTGCTTATTCTGCAAAAATATGTAGAAAGTGAAACAAAAGGAAATATCAGAAATTTAGGTTCAACTGCCCGTCACCAAGCAGATTGAAGGTCATTCGGTGGTAGGGAGTCGTTCCACGTTCGGCGATGGCGGCACGATGTTTTTTAGTCGGGTATCCTTTATTCTTATTCCAGTCATAAAACGGATATTCTTCGTGAAGACGATTCATATAATCATCTCTGTAGGTTTTAGCCAGTATAGAAGCGGCGGCTATAGAAAGGTATTTGCCGTCTCCTTTTATCACGGTAGTATGAGGAATGTCAGGATATTTATTGAAACGGTTTCCGTCGATCAGCAAATGCTGAGGACGGACAGAGAGCTGACCGACAGCCCGGTGCATCGCCAAAAAGGAGGCGCGGAGAATGTTTATCTCGTCTATCTCCTCGGGAGACACCACTCCTACCGCCCACGCCAGCGCTTCTTTCTCTATCACTTCACGAAGTGCGTAGCGTTGCTTCTCGGTCAGTTGCTTCGAATCATTCAGCAGCTCATTCTTGAAATCTTTAGGAAGAATGACGGCGGCAGCATACACTGATCCTGCCAAGCAACCGCGGCCGGCCTCATCGCAGCCGGCCTCTATCAGGTCTTTATTTAAGTAAGGTAGTAGCATCAAAGTATCTCTTTTTTATCGGTTTCAAAGGTATAAAAAAAGTGGATTATCAACAATAATCGTACACCCAAAAAGGATACAAAATTCTACTTAGATCTATATAGCGAGAGATGGAAAGACAGATGATATAAGAGAAATCTATCACCACTCTCTAAACAGGATTATAAAAGTTGAAATGTGGTGATAGATCAATTAACGCCTAATGAATAATAAAGTTAATAGACTGGTAAATTAGGAGACTGCGCAATATACCCTACTCGCTTCCCATTCTCTATTATGTAATCCAACACATAAAATGAAGATTGAGATGTACCCTTTATTTCACCATTAAACATATAAAATGCATGAGCATAATATGCGTGTCCTTTCACACAAGAAATTGCTTCCGCAGTCCAAGTATCCACATTATAAATAGGTGCGGTAACTTTTACAAACTCTTCATAAGAACTTTTGCTCCCAGCATCATATAAATATGTATCATAAGCTCCACCGTTTCTTCGTTGAATCGTACCAGAGGAAATATCATAGTTAATATAAAGGTCTGATCCTGTGCCCGAATTAGAAGTATGCCCTATATTACAATAACTTTTATCAAAACTAAGTTTACGCATTCGAATCAAGTTGTCGTAATTTACATCATGATGTCTAAGCTTAGCTCCGACAATCTCACCTCCCTCCATAATATAGTCTTCGACCCAAAAACGTACATATCTGTAGTTATCAAGAGTCCCTTTATAAGTTTCGGCAGAGAAATATCCATGCCCTTTTACACAAGGAATCAGTTCGCCCTTCCATGTTTCTTTATTCCATTCAGGTTGTTCCATAATACTGAAATCTTTCCATGAGACTTCTCCACAATCGAACAAATGCATTCTTTGACCTTCACCACCTTTACCTCCTTGAAAGAAACCAGGATTTTTAAAATAGAGGTAATGTCCTTTAGTACTTAGACAATGGTCTTCTCCATCATCCTTAATGTATAATTCATCATATTCCACCCAATCATATTCTTCACTATCCGTATCATCTCCACTCTCCGCAGCACTTTTCTGCGTTACAGTAACAGTAATTTCTTCAGAACCGGAAGAAACAGTAATAGTAGCGGTCCGCGTTTTACCCGTATTATTAGGTGTTAATGTGATAGTTAAAGTGTACTCTCCGGCTTCACCACTGTATTTATCCAAAGATATCCAATTGGGAGAAGTATTCACACTCCTGTTAGCTACTGATGTTTCTACTATGGAAGCAGTCCAATGAGCGGTAGCAACAAAAGAAAAACTGCCCGAAACATCGTCCGAATTAAAACTTTGATTCTTTTGATTAGAATCCGGCATTACAATACTCATATTTTGCTCCTCATCAGAGTCGCTGCTACACCCTGAAACCATAAAAGCCAAAAGGATCAGGGACAAAAAGCTAATCCAACCATTCAAATTTCTCATTATTATACTTTTTAACCGACGGCTCCCTCTTCCGGTATTGTAACTTGCTAGTGCAGAAGCCTCAAAATAATTTTGAACACTAGTCTCATTTCACTTTTGCTGCAAAATAAGAGATGAAAATACTATCCAATATAAACCGGAACGGTTTCTTATTATCACCAAGATATAAGAAAAAGCTTATAAATTTCATCTCTATAATACTAGTATATCCCCTTAGCCAGTATAACAGATTACTTCAATATGTTTTCAAAAATTCCCTATTTCCTCTTACAAAAGTATCCAAATAACAAGAAAAGAAAAAATGACTTTGCCCTGATATTTGCACAAACCAGACTTAAACAGGATTATCTATCTCAAAAAGGTGATTAAACAGGCAAAAAAGAGGTTTGCTCCATTCTATATAATAAAGAAAGCGATAACCGGACTTATCTCCGGCTATCGCCCTCTTCAATAAACAAACCTTCTTTTAGTTAAAACAAACTCCAGGCGACGGTAAGCCCTGCCATCACAATGGCTACCATGCTCATAAGCTTGATTAAAATATTCAGACTCGGGCCGGAAGTATCCTTAAACGGGTCGCCCACAGTATCGCCTACTACGGTTGCCTTATGCACTTCACCGCCTTTGCCTCCAAAGTTCCCCTCTTCTACATATTTCTTCGCATTATCCCACGCACCGCCTGCATTGGCCATAAAGATAGCCAGCACAAAACCTGTGCTCAAACCGCCGATCAGCAGTCCCAGTACTCCGGTCACTCCGAAGATTAATCCGGTAGCGATAGGCGCAAGGATAGCAATCAGCGACGGAATCACCATTTCGCGCTGCGCACCCTTGGTTGAGATAGCCACACAACGTTCATAATCCGGCTCGGCTTCTCCTGTCAGAATGCCTTTGATCTCACGGAACTGACGACGCACCTCATCTACCATGTGTCCGGCTGCGCGGCCGACCGCATTCATCGTCAATCCACAGAACAAGAACGCCATCATCGAACCGAGGAACATACCGGAAAGAACTTTCGGATTCATCAGCGTCACGTCGTAATAGTTCATGAAATCGACAAAGGTAGCATTGGCGGTTGAGACAACATCGCCGTTCGGCATACTCAGGTCTACTGTCCCCAAACGGGTCAGACCGATACGGATTTCTTCGATATAGGATGCCAGCAAAGCCAGTCCGGTCAATGCAGCGGAACCGATAGCAAAACCTTTTCCGGTTGCCGCGGTTGTATTTCCCAAAGAGTCGAGCGCATCGGTACGCTTGCGGACTTCGGCACCCAGACCGGCCATTTCGGCATTACCGCCTGCATTATCAGCAATCGGGCCGTAAGCGTCCGTAGCCAGTGTGATTCCTAATGTGGACAGCATACCGACAGCGGCAATACCGATACCGTAGAGTCCCATACCCACGTTGGAAAAATCGAAACCGGAAGCAAGCAGGAAGGAGGCAATGATACCCACCACTACCGCAATCACGGGAATAGCCGTAGAAAGCATACCCAGACCGATACCGGAGATAATGACGGTGGCAGGTCCAGTCTTTCCGCTTTCACTCAGTTTCTGAGTAGGGCGATACGACTGGGAAGTATAATATTCGGTAGAACGTCCGATCACAATGCCGACCAACAGGCCGACTACGACAGCGCATGAAATCCAAATCCAGTTGTCCAACTGTAAGAGCCACAGGATTAAGAAGGTAGCAGCCACAATCAGCACGGAACTCAGGTTTGTTCCGAATGCCAGCGAGCCGAGCAAATCTTTCACCGTCGCATTTTCTTTGGTGCGCACGGAGAAGATGCCGATAATGGAAAGCAGAATACCTACCGCAGCAATCAGCATCGGGGCAATAACTGCTTTGAACTGCATGACCGTATCTGCCGAATGTATAAAGGCGGCAGCACCCAATGCGGCAGTCGCCAGGATAGAACCGCAATAAGATTCGTACAAGTCGGCTCCCATACCTGCCACGTCGCCTACGTTATCGCCTACATTATCGGCAATGGTGGCAGGGTTTCGCGGATCGTCTTCGGGAATTCCGGCTTCTACCTTACCCACAAGGTCGGCGCCTACGTCGGCAGCTTTTGTATATATACCACCACCTACACGGGCAAAGAGCGCCTGTGTGGAAGCTCCCATACCGAACGTCAGCATCGTGGTAGTGATTACGCAAAGTTTATGAGTCGGTGTCAGTGCGTCGGCGGGAATCACCGCGTTCAGCAACAGATACCAGAAAGATATATCGAGCAACCCCAGTCCGACTACAACGAGTCCCATTACCGCACCACTGCGGAAAGCGATTCTCAGTCCGGAGTTCAATGAATTGCGTGCCGCATTCGCCGTACGTGCCGAAGCATAGGTTGCCGTCTTCATACCCAGGAAACCGGAAAGACCGGAGAAGAAACCACCCGTCAGGAAAGCTATGGGAACCCACACATTCTGAACATGAAAGCCATAAGCCATAATTGAAAACAAAATAACCAGCCCAAGGAAAACACAACCTACAATCTTGTACTGTTGTTTCAGATAAGACATAGCTCCCTTGCGTACCGCAGCGGCTATTTTTATCATTTGGGGAGTACCTTCACTCTCTTTCATCATCTGCTTATGGAAGTAATAAGCAAAACAGAGGGCTAACACTGAAGCGACCGGAACCAGCCAGAAAAGAATGCTATCCATAGAATTAATTATTAAAGGGTTTTATGGAGGCTAAAAGTATGGAAATCAAACGAAAAAAGCAAGCAAAAGAGAAAAAAAATCCAACTTGCCGATTGATGCGATAACTCTCAATGAAACGAAGGTAAAACAAGTAAAAAAGTCTTTTGAGAATCCTGCAAAAGAGCATCAGGCCAATAGCTCGTTAGTTAATTTTTAGTCTTATTACGTTAATCGTTAACAAACCCGTTATTTCTATTAAACCATGTTATAAAGCGCCTCACTGTGCCCCGAAAATTTGGAGATAGCCGAAAAGTCCCTATCTTTGTAGTGTGTTTTTCATAGTATTAGATTTAAGGTTAACAAAAGATTGGCTGTCTGGGATAGATAGCCTTTTTTTATGCCCGCAAACTAACTATTGCCTGTTAAACTACAGGGATTGGATGCCAAGAAAATGTATAAGGTAAAAGAAATCAATCTGATGCCGAATAGTAAATCCAGCCTGGCTGCCAACGAAAAGACTTATTCCAGTGAATATCTGATGAAAGTGGGCATAGATGCTTTCACCACTAATCAAGCCTTTAGCCGCGTGATTGAGCTTACGGCAGATAACTTCCTACTGCCTTACTCATGCCAAGCCTTTGGCACGCTTGTGCCAAGGGCTTGGCACAAACATTAAGAACAAAAGGGGAAACACCGTTCGTGGTGAATCCCCTTTCTCATACAATAAAACAATCAACTAATCTTCAATCGTTACAGCAGTTCCGTTGGCAGTTACCATCAGCATACTACCGCTGCCTCCTACTGTTTCATAATCCAGATCGACACCGATCACTGCATTGGCTCCTAACTTTGCTGCCTGTGCCTGCATCTCCTGCAAAGCTGTATCTTTTGCCATACGTAGTACTTCTTCATATGCACCGGAACGACCTCCTACAATATCCCGAATACTTGCAAACAAGTCACGGAATACATTGGCACCAATGATTGTCTCTCCGGAAACAATTCCGTAGTACTTTACTATTCGTTTTCCCTCAATGATGGGAGTTGTAGTCACTAACATGATCTTTTTCTTCTTTTTTAGTTGTTTACTATCCTATTAGACGCAGGATATCCCCAAAAGGTTGCAATGTCACCCTAAAAAAATTGCAGCTATACCGCAAATCAATGCGATATAGCCGCCAATTAGAGTTAAAGAGAGAGAATTTATAGAAAGCGCGGTCTCACGACCAACTTAATATACCTAAAATGATTTTTATTCTTTCTTATTAGACGCAGGAAACTTCAAATCACTGCACTTCAAAGAGACTTTTTTAGTTAAAGAATAAAAAAAATCGCTATTCTTGCAGGAATAGCGATTAATATCTTTAGAACATCTGGCTGACGCGTTCGATCCCAGCCACTAATGCGTCCACTTCCGATCGTGTATTGTACATGGCAAATGATGCACGTACCGTACCTTCGATTCCGAGCCGTTGCATCAACGGTTGCGCACAATGGTGCCCCGTGCGGACAGCGATACCTAAACGGTCTAACAATGTTCCCAAATCGAAATGATGAATATCTCCCACCAGAAATGAAATCACCGCTCCCCGATCTGCCGCCTCACCGAAAATACGCATATTGGGTATTTCCTTCAATCGCTTCAGCGCATACGTTGTCAGCTCGTGTTCATGAGCAGCGATTTGGTCGAGTCCGATGCCATTAACATAGTCAAGGGCTTTTGCCAGTCCGGTAGTACCGATGTAGTCCGGCGTACCAGCTTCAAACTTGAAAGGCAGTTCATTGAAGGTAGTCTTTTCAAAAGAGACGTGCTGAATCATTTCTCCTCCTCCTTGATAAGGGGGCATACGGTCTAGCCATTCTTCCTTTCCATAAAGCACACCGACACCTGTCGGGCCGTAAACCTTATGTGCGGAGAACACCAGGAAATCGGCATCCAAGTCTTGCACATCCACCTTCATGTGGGGGATAGACTGTGCAGCATCCACTAGAAAAGGTACTCCATGCGCATGAGCCGTCGCAATCATTTCCTTGACGGGATTTACGGTTCCCAATACGTTCGACACCTGAACTACACTGACTATCTTTGTACGCTCGGTGAATAACTTTTCATATTCATCCAGCAACAGTTCGCCCTTGTCATTCATCGGAATGACCTTGATGGCAATTCCTTTGCGGGCAGCCAGAAGTTGCCAGGGAACGATATTACTGTGATGCTCCATCACCGAAAGGATCACTTCATCGCCTTCCTGCATAAACTCATCTCCAAAACTGGAAACAAGCAAATTGATACTTTCCGTCGTACCCCGTGTAAAAACGACCTCATTCGTACTGCCGGCATTGATAAACTGCCGTACCGTTTCACGGGAAGCCTCATGCAGTTCCGTTGCCTGCTGGGAAAGGTAATGTACTCCACGATGCACATTCGCATTCACAGAGTAATACTCATCTACCAGCGCATCCACCACCAGACGAGGTTTCTGAGTGGTCGCACCGTTATCGAAATAAACCAATGGTTTACCATACACCGTACGGCTCAATATCGGAAAGTCTTCACGTATCTTTTGAATATCCATTTTACTTATTCATCATTTACATATTGCACATCCCTGGCACTTGTTCAGTTCGCCACGGAAGCGTTTTTCTACCAACAGGTGCAGACGGTCTTTCAGTGCATCCAGACGAATCGTATCGATGACTTCATTGACGAATGCAAACATCAGAAGCAAGCGTGCTTCTTTCTCCGCTATTCCGCGTGCACGCATATAGAACAAAGCATTCTCGTCCAACTGCCCCACAGTTGCCCCGTGAGAGCATTTCACATCGTCCGCATAGATTTCAAGCTGCGGCTGCGTGTACATACGCGCATCGCGTGTGGCACAGAGGTTGCGGTTGGTCTGTTGAGAATTTGTATGCTGGGCATCAGGACGTACCAATACCAGTCCGGCAAAAGCACCGGTCGACTGGTCATCAAGCACGTACTTGAATAATTCATTACTGGTACAATTCGGTACTGCATGATCAATGGAGGTGTTATTGTCCACATGCTGGTTTTTATCAGCGATTGCCATACCGCAAAGATTAATCTCAGCCCCTTCGCCGGCTAGCAGAACTTCCGTTGTATTACGGGTAGTTCCGTTGTGCAGCGTCATGCCATTCAGCAAAACATTGCTGTTTGCTTCCTGCTTCACGTACAGGTTACTGATACGAACCGTACTTGTATGTGTTTCTTCGAGCTCATACATATCGAATACCGCATTCTCTCCAGCAAATACTTCGATCACCTGCGTTGCAAGGAAGTTCACATTATCCATCGCATGATCACAGATCAACAGGCGTGCCTGCGCTCCATCTTCCAGGATGATCAGCACGCGACGGTTCACCATGAAGTTAACATCTGCACGAAGGATATTCACCAGCTGGATGGGCTTCTCTACGATTACGTTCTTCGGAACATAGAAGATGGCTCCATCCTGTGCAAAAGTCGTATTGAAAGCTGTTACGCCATCCTTGGAGGTATCAGCCAGCTTGCCGTAGTACTTCTTCACCAGTTCGGGATGTTCCGCAGCGACTTCTTTGAGGCTGCCGAAGATGACTCCTTCCGGCAAATGAGTTTTAGGAAGCGCTTTATTATAAAATGCGTCGTTTACCACAAAATACAAGGCTGTGCTCATATTCGGGACATCACACTTAAACACCTCGTACGGATTGACCGGAATCTGAAGGCGGTTAAGGTTCAGACCGTAATCGGGCTCGAAATACTTGCTTATATCCGTGTATTTATACTTCTCCATCTTACGGGTCGGGAATCCGAGACGCTCAAAATCGGCAAAAGCAGCCGCACGGGGTGCATTCAGCACTTCCGCACTATGCTTGCAGATCATGGCTTCCGTCTGAGAGAAGAGATCTATGTATTGTTGTTCTACATTCATCGTTATTCTCCTACTTCTTTCTTAATCCAATCGTATCCCTTTTCTTCCAGTTCCAAGGCTAGTTCCGGTCCGGCGGTTTTCACAATACGACCTTTATAGAGTACGTGCACTATATCCGGTTTGATATAATCGAGCAGACGCTGATAGTGAGTGATGACGATCGTACTTGTTTCGGGAGTCTTGAGCTTATTCACGCCTTCCGCTACAATACGAAGGGCATCAATATCCAGACCGGAATCTGTCTCGTCAAGAATGCTCAGACGCGGTTCCAGCATTGCCATCTGGAAGATCTCGTTACGCTTCTTCTCACCACCGGAGAAACCTTCATTCACCGAACGATTGGCAAGTTTATTGTCCAGTTCGACTACGGCACGCTTCTCACGCATCAGTTTCAGAAATTCGCTGGCAGTCAACGCAGGCAGACCTTTATACTTGCGCTGTTCATTGACAGCCGCCCGCATGAAGTTCACCATGCTTACTCCGGGGATTTCTACCGGATACTGGAAACTAAGGAAAATACCTTCATGACTACGGTCTTCCGGACTCAACTCCAGCAGATTCTTGCCATAGAAAGTGACCGAACCTTTTGTCACCTCAAAAGCAGGATTTCCCACCAGAACAGAAGATAGCGTACTCTTTCCGGAACCGTTCGGCCCCATTATCGCATGTACTTCGCCCGGTTTCACCGTCAGGTTAATACCTTTCAATATCTCTTTGCCATTAATGCTGGCATGCAGGTCTTTTATCTCTAACATAAGCTTATTTATTTTTTATCCCACGCTTCCTTCCAACGAAATAGTAAGCAACTTCTGTGCTTCCACTGCAAACTCCATCGGAAGTTTATTTAATACTTCTTTCGCATATCCGTTAACAATCAGCCCGATAGCATCCTCCGTCGGGATCCCCCGCTGATTACAATAGAATATCTGATCTTCGCTGATCTTGCTGGTAGTCGCCTCATGCTCCACCACAGCCGTCTCATTATGGATATCCATATACGGGAAAGTATGCGCACCACATTTGTCGCCCAGCAGCAAAGAGTCACACTGGCTGTAATTTCGTGCATTATCGGCTTTTTCAGCTACACGTACCAGTCCGCGATAAGAGTTCTCGCTATGTCCGGCAGAGATACCTTTGCTGACAATCGTGCTGCGGGTATTCTTTCCCAGATGAATCATTTTTGTTCCGGTATCTGCCTGCTGATAATTATTTGTCACAGCTACAGAATAAAACTCAGCCGTCGAATTATCGCCTGTCAATATGCAGGAAGGGTACTTCCACGTGATAGCCGAACCGGTTTCCACCTGTGTCCAGGACAGTTTGCTGTCCACCCCTTTGCAGTTGCCGCGTTTCGTCACAAAGTTATAGACTCCACCTTTACCTTCGGCATCACCCGGATACCAGTTCTGAACCGTACTGTATTTCACTTCTGCACGATCATGTACCACAATCTCCACGATAGCCGCATGCAACTGATTTTCATCACGCATCGGTGCGGTACATCCCTCCAGATAAGATACATACGAATCATCGTCCGCCACAATCAGCGTACGTTCAAACTGTCCCGTGTTACGGGCATTGATACGGAAATAAGTAGAAAGCTCCATCGGACAGCGTACTCCCTTCGGTATATAAACGAAAGAACCGTCAGAGAACACGGCCGAGTTCAAAGCAGCAAAGAAGTTATCCCGATAGCCTACTACCGAGCCCATATACTTCTTCACAAGGTCCGGATGTTCCCGTACCGCTTCACTAAAGGAGCAGAATATAATGCCTTTCTCCATCAACGTCTCTTTGAAAGTAGTCTTTACGGATACCGAGTCCATCACTGCATCCACAGCCATTCCGCTCAATGCCATCTGTTCTTCCAAGGGAATACCCAGTTTATTGAATGTCTTTATCAGTTCCGGATCTACTTCATCCATACTCTTCGGTCCTTCTTTCTTCTTCGTCGGATCGGCATAGTACGAAATTGCCTGATAATCGATCTCCGGAATACGGAGATGTGCCCAAGTCGGCATTTCCAGCGTCAGCCAATGGCGATACGCTTTCAGTCGGAACTCCAGCAGCCATTCGGGTTCATCTTTTTTCGATGAAATCAGACGGACTACATCTTCGTTGAGTCCACGCTCAATAACATCGGTGTGTACCTCCGTGGTGAAACCATATTTGTACTTCTCCTGCGTCAGTTCCTTTACATATTTATTGGGTTCTTCTTGTTGCATCTTTATTATCTAATATATATTGTTGCGTTATATTCTTAGCAGCAGGGAAAAAGATTCCCGCAAACGTTTCCATAGGATAATATAACAATGATTCGCTCTTTTTTGTTGCACTAATTAACTTATTATCGCTATCGATAAACTCTATCACACAGATCACAAGGCTCGTTAACAACAGAAATTTGAGTGCTCCCAATCCACTTCCCAGCCAACGGTTCAGCCACCCCAGTGAGATGGCTTCCATCGCTTTCGTCAGCAAGGACGCCACTAACGTGAATATCAGCGGAACAGCGATCCAGATGACAATAAAAGCCAATACCTGTGCAACCGTCATCGAGTCCGTCACAGCCGGACAAAGCTTCTCCGCCAACGTTGCATACAAAGCCTTTGCTGCCAGCAAACCGACGACCAATCCCAGAATAGAAGCCAGCTGACGGATAAAGCCTTTCATAAAGCCCGCCACCACACCGGCACCTATTATAATAAGGATGATTATATCAATCGTTGTCATTATCTCTTTTTAAAAGAAAAAGGAGGCACGGAGTTGTAAATCCACTCTGTGCCTCCGTATATTCTCGATTCAGTACAATTTATAACGTCTGTTTCACTTCTATTTCTTCGAATGTCTCGATCATATCGCCTACCTTCATGTCGTTGCAGTTCACCAGACTGATACCGCACTCGAAGTTTGTACCTACTTCCTTCACGTCGTCCTTGAAGCGTTTCAGTGCATTGATGTTTCCGGTGAAGATAACGATACCATCGCGGATCAGACGAGCCTTGTCGCTTCGTTTCACCTTTCCGGTCTTCACTACCGCACCGGCCACAAGTCCCACTTTCGTGATATTGAACACTTCGCGGATTTCGATCGTAGCCGTAATCTGTTCTTTCAGTTCCGGAGCTAACATACCTTCCATAGCGGCCTTCACCTCTTCGATTGCATCGTAGATGACGGAGTACTTACGGATATCGACACCTTCCTGTTCCGCCATCTTAGCGGCAGCACCCGAAGGACGTACCTGGAATCCGACGATAATCGCATCCGAAGCAGCAGCCAGTGATACATCCGATTCGGAGATAGCACCCACGCCTTTATGGATCACATTTACCTGGATCTGTTCAGTAGACAACTTGATCAACGAGTCGCTCAATGCTTCTACAGAACCGTCCACGTCACCTTTGACGATGATGTTCAATTCCTGGAAGTTACCCAAAGCAATACGACGGCCAAGTTCGTCCAAAGTCAGGATCTTCTGTGTACGCAAGCCTTGTTCACGAGCCAGCTGTTCACGTTTGTTCGTGATTTCACGGGCTTCCTGATCACTTTCAACTACATGGAACGTATCACCTGCAGCAGGAGCACCGTTCAGTCCCAGAATCAATGCCGGTTCGGCCGGTCCCGCTTCTTTCACGCGCTGATTACGTTCGTTGAACATGGCTTTCACACGTCCGTAGCTGGTTCCTGCCAATACGATATCTCCTACTTTCAAAGTACCATTCGATACCAGCACCGTAGCTACATAACCACGTCCCTTATCCAATGAAGATTCAATGATGGATCCTGTTGCATTGCGGTTCGGATTTGCCTTCAAATCAAGCATTTCAGCTTCCAGCAATACTTTTTCCATCAAATCTTCCACACCCATACCTTTCTTGGCAGAGATATCTTGTGACTGGTATTTACCACCCCATTCTTCCACGAGATAGTTCATTGCAGCCAGTTCTTCTTTAATCTTGTCCGGATTAGCAGTCGGCTTATCTACCTTATTGATTGCAAATACAATAGGTACACCTGCTGCCATCGCATGATTGATCGCTTCCTTCGTCTGCGGCATCACGTTATCATCGGCTGCCACAATAATGATCGCAATATCCGTTACTTTCGCACCACGGGCACGCATAGCAGTAAACGCCTCATGACCCGGAGTATCCAGGAACGTAATACGGCGTCCGTCTTCCAACTGTACGTTGTAAGCACCGATGTGCTGTGTAATACCTCCGGCTTCACCGGCAATTACATTCGCCTTACGGATGTAGTCAAGCAAGGATGTCTTACCGTGGTCAACGTGTCCCATCACCGTTACGATTGGAGCACGTGGCTGCAAATCTTCCGGAGCATCTTCTTCTTCCACGATAGCCTGTGCCACTTCCGCACTTACATATTCGGTCTTGAAACCAAACTCTTCGGCTACCAGATTAATTGTTTCCGCATCCAGACGCTGGTTGATGGAAACCATCATACCGATACTCATACAAGTTGCAATAACCTGATTGACTGATACGTCCATCATCGTTGCCAACTCGTTAGCCGTTACGAACTCAGTCAGCTTCAGTACCTTGCTTTCTGCCATTTCCTGATCTTCCAGTTCCTGCATACGGTTGGAAGCCATTTCACGTTTTTCCTTGCGGTACTTAGAAGTCTTGTTCTTACCCTTGGTTGTCAGACGTGCCAAAGTTTCTTTTACCTGCTTTGCTACATCTTCTTCGCTAACCTCCTGCTTGATAACCGGCTTCTTGAAGCGATCCTTATTATTATTCTTCTTGTTGTTGTTATTATTATTGCCCTGTCCCTGGCCTTGACCCTGAGGACGGGGATGGTTGCCACCACCTTTACCGGTCTGAGTATTGGGTCTCGGAGCAGCAAAGTTGGAAGTTGCCACATTGTTGACATCCACCTTCTCTTTGTTGATACGATTCCGTTTCTTTCTGGCAGCATCGGCATTATTATCTTTTACGCCCGGTTTTGCCTGTTTACTGTCCTCTTTACGGATTTCCTTGATGATAGCTTCCTTCATCAGTTTCTTCTGATCCTGACGAACTTTTTCTTTTTCTTCGCGTTCACGGCGTTTTTCTTCCTTCGATTTCTTCTTAGGACGGGTAGACTGATTCAATGCAGCCAGGTCAATCTGACCGATGACATTGATCTTCGCTCCCAGTTCCGGTTGACGGATTTTAAACACCTCATTTTCTTTCGACGCATTTTCTTCAGTCGGAGTTGTCACTGTTGCAGTTACTTCTGCCGTTCTTTCTACTTTACGTTCTTCTGCCTTCACAGGTGCAGTTTCTACCACCTTCGGCTCTTCTTTCTTTACTTCTTCCACTACTACTTTCTCAACTTCTACCGGTTTTGTCTCCACTGCAGGTTTCGGCGCTACTACTGGCTGTTCTACTGGTGCAGGTTTCGGTGCAATTACTTCCACCTTTTCCACTTTCGGCTCTTCCTTTTTCACTTCGGATTCAACCACTGGTTTCTCAACGACTGTTTTTTCAGCAACGGGTTGCTCTACCACAGGTTGTTCTACTACAGGTTCTACTTTCTTTTCCGGCGCTTTTTCTACTTTATCTGTTCTCCGACCGCTGAATTTATCCAAATCTATTTTTCCGACAGGTTTAAACTTAGGACGTGCATCCTCCGGTACGACTGTCTTAATCACATCTTCCGACTTCGGTTTCTCCTGCTGCTTCTCGAAGCCCTCGATAGATACCGATGCCTTATTACGTTCCTTATTCTGACGTTCCTGGATGAAACGCTCCGATTCAAGTCTAAGGTTCTTGTCTGTACTAAACTCTTTAACGAGCACAGCGTACTGCTCCTCACTAATTTTGGTATTAGGATTAGCCTCAACGGTATACCCTTTCTTTTGCAGGAACTCAACTACCGTCGCGATTCCTACATTCAAATCTCTTGTAACTTTGTTTAACCTTATCGTCATATTTAAAATTTAATGAATAAATGGAGCGAAGAAAATTCAATCGTAATGCATATTACTCTTGTGTTGGTTCAGCTTCAGGTTCCGCCTCTGTCTCAGGCTCCATCTCTGCTGCCGGTTCTTCTTCAAACTCCGATTTCAAAATACGTATTACCTCGTCCACTGTCTCTTCTTCCAGGTCCGTCTTTTCAATCAACATCTCGCGAGGCGCATTCAACACAGCCTTCGCAGTATCGATACCGATAGCCTTGATTGCATCGATCACCCATCCGTCGATTTCATCTCTGAACTCGTCGAGATAGATATCCTCGTCAGCCACATTCTCATCCAATTCACGGAACACGTCGATAGTGTACTCAGTCAACATACTGGCCAGCTTGATATTCAAACCGCCTTTACCAATAGCAAGCGATACCTCTTCCGGTTTAAGGAATACCTCAGCCTTTTTCTCTTCCTCATTCAGACGGATAGAAGAAATCTTAGCCGGGCTCAAGGCACGCTGGATAAACAATGAAATGTTCGATGTGTAATTGATCACGTCGATATTTTCATTGCGTAATTCACGAACAATCCCATGAATACGACTCCCCTTTACACCTACGCAGGCGCCTACGGGATCGATTCTGTCATCATAAGATTCCACTGCGATCTTGGCACGTTCGCCAGGGATACGGGCAATCTTTTTAATGGTAATCAAACCATCATTGATTTCAGGCACTTCCATTTCGAACAGACGTTGCAGGAAAACGGGAGAAGTACGTGACAAAATAATCTTCGGATTATTGTTCTTGTTGTCTACGCGGGCAACCACTGCACGGGCTGTTTCACCTTTACGATAAAAGTCGCTCGGGATCTGTTCAGTCTTAGGCAACAGCAGTTCGTTTCCTTCATCGTCCAGAAGCAACATTTCCTTTTTCCAGATCTGGTATACTTCCGCGTTGATGATTGTACCTACTTTATCAATATATTTATTATAAATACTGTCCTTTTCAAGTTCCAGAATCTTTGAAGCCAGTGTCTGGCGGAGATTCAGGATAGCACGACGTCCGAACTTGGCAAAGATCACCTCATCAGTCACTTCTTCGCCTTCTTCGTATGAAGCATCGATTTTCTGTGCTTCCGTCAGCGAAATCTGCATATTGGGGTTTGTCAAATCTTCATCGGCCACAACTTCACGGTTACGCCATATCTCGAAGTCACCCTTGTCCGGGTTCACGATCACGTCGTAATTCTCATCGGTGCCAAACATTTTCGCGATTACGCTACGGAACGACTCTTCAAGTACGCTAACCATCGTCGTTCTATCGATATTCTTCAGTTCCTTAAATTCCGAAAATGTATCAATCAAGCTGATTGTTTCTTCTTTTTTGGCCATAACTATTTAAAGCTAATTAAGTATTTAGTATATTTTATTTGCTCATAAGTGAAGGTTTCGTCCTCTTCAATCAGCTTCGGACGCTTGGAACCTTCGAGTTTTACCTTCTTCTCTACGCCTACCGTAAACTTCTCTTCATCGGCATCTTTCAGGATACCTGCCAGTTTACGTCCGTCTCTGGTCACTACTTCCACCTCTTGTCCGATGTGGATGTAATACTGTTGCAGCACTTTAAAGGGTTGTCCGATACCGGCAGAGCCCACTTCCAGTTCATAATCTTCCTCTTCACGGTTCAGTTTCGACTCGATAAAGCGGCTAAGCTCTACGCAGTCTTCAATCCAAACTCCTTCTGCGTGGTCTATTTCGACCACGATCTTGTCATCCGGGCTCACGGTCACCTCTACCAGAAAGTAGTCTTTTCCTTCCAGCCACTCTTCAACAATCTGACAAACAGTTTTCTTTTCTATCATTTATTAACTATATAAGAACAAAAAAAGGAGCTTAATCGCCCCTCCACCTTTCATCCATTTCGGTTGCAAAGATATAAATAATCTATTCGACTACAAAACATTAAAGAAAAAAAGTATGAATTAACAGTCGTATATTCGTATCTTTACGCCGCAATTTTAAAAACCAAGAGCTATGGCACATCATCTCAACACCAACAAACAGTTTATGGTCGGCAACGGCATTCTGGCTTTTGCCGTCATTTTTGTCGTAGTTATTTTCATTTATATGAGCTTACGTCTGCAACGGGAAAACCAGGCAGAACGACATTATATTGAAACTTATACGATCAGCCTGGTAAAAGGATTTGCCGGAGATTCCATTTCGCTGTTCGTCAATGACAGCCTTATCGCCAATCAAGTCATGCAGGAAGAAGCCTTTACAATAGAGGTCGGTCGATTTGCAGAACAAAGCGCACTGATGATTGTAGACAATAAAACGGAAATTGCATCCGTTTTCGATCTCAGCGAGAAGGGAGGAACTTATCAGTTTGAAAAAGAAACGGACGGAATCAAACAGCTTGCTAAATAAGAGTCTGCTTAATATCAGGAGCTCCTTATCCCAAGCACCTTATATCTCTGTGCGATACTTCTTCAATTCTTTACGCAGAGCAAGGGCCTTGCCATCTGTGAACCGGTCCAGCAAGTCCCAGAAACGCTCACTGTGGTTCATCTCACGAGTATGACACAACTCGTGCAGAAGCACATAGTCAATCAGGTGAGAAGGCAACAGAACAAGATAATAGGACAGATTTATATTTTTTCTCGCTGAGCAACTCCCCCAGCGTCCCTGGCTGGAGTTTATCTTCACACTGGCATAAGGCAATCCACATTGTGCCGAAAGATGCTCCAAACGAGGAGGAAGAATACTTTTCGCATTCCGCCTCAAAGATTCTTCGATCACTTTACGCAACCAGTTCTGTAGATTTTCATCAGTAAAATCCGCTTGAGGAGGACATACGATCTGCATGACACCCAATCGCGAATTAGCCAGAAACTGCTCCTTTTCACCTAAGATGAGAGATAGTTTGAAATGCTCGGCATCAATCTTATAGTTTAAGTCAATCAACGGACGGGCAACCTTCTGACGGGAAAGCAGCAACTTACAACGAAGATTCTCAATGGCACGCTTCACCTCTTTCGTCGTGGTGCCGGGAGGCACCGAAACGTAGACCGCATCGCTTTTGGTACGAAACACCAAACTGCGCGCACGTGGATTGACACGCACTATCAAACTTCCCAATTCATCATCTTCTATCACTGTATCCATTTTCTCCTCCTTAACCGATGCTGCAAAAATAATAAAAAAAGAAGCCGGTGGCGAAAAAAGTGATATTCAATGCAACTTTATAGTAACTCGCAACGTCTAATCCATATAAACTCATATTAAAATCAACTATCAATTATGAAAAGAAACACATTGACTGCATGGCTGCTCGGAATAATTCTGATATTCTCCGCCACCTCCTGTTTTAATGGCCCTATTGTGAAAGGCAGTAAAAACTACATCACCAAAAAAGAGAATCTGGAACATTTCAATGACATCAGCATGTCCGGAAGTGCCAACATCATCTACCAGCAAGACTCCTCCTCCCGCATCGAGATTTACGGTTCGGACAATATCGTAGAACTCCTGGAAACAAAAGTAAACGGAAAAACATTGAATATAAAATTTAAAAAGAATGTCAATATCATCGACAAGGGCAAACTAGAGATCAAAGTTTTCTCACCGGACCTGAACGGACTGACACTCAACGGATCGGGTGGCATTCTCTTTGCGAACGGCATTCACACCGAGGGAGATCTTAAAGTAACGATTAACGGTTCGGGCAATTTAGGAGGAAGCACATTCGATACCGGACATCTGGCCATCTCAATTCATGGTTCGGGTGATGTCAGACTCAAACAAATCGACAGCAAAACCTGCTCTGCAAGCATTTCCGGATCGGGCAACATCACCCTTGACGGCATGACAGGCGCAGCAAAGTACAACATATCAGGTTCCGGCAATATCAAAGCTGCCGACCTGGAAGCTACGGACGTATATGCAGGTATCTCGGGTTCGGGTAACATCAGCTGCTTCGTCAACGGCAAACTAGGCGGGCACGTCAGCGGAAGCGGCAACGTCGCTTACAAAGGAAATCCTCAGGCTATTGATTTCCCTCACAAGAAGCTCCGCAAACTAGACTAAATCCATAAACATCCCAAAAACATAAAAGGGCTACTGCATCTCGCGGTAGCCCATTTATTTAGTTAGTTTCATTATAAAAAATTTGAGAGAATTGAAAACTTCACAGTTTCGCTTTCGATGTTGTTTTAATTAAAGCACACTAACTATATTATATGTTTAAAGCAAATGAAAATGTCTATTCTTTCATAACCTGCACCTTGTTGATCTTCGCAAGGCTGTCAGCCAATGCCTGATCTGCTTTCAGCTCATTTGACAGAGCTACCGACGGTGCGGTCACCTGTTTACCAATGGTATCCGTTGCCAATACTCTTCCATCATCTCCGGAAAAAGAATGTTGCGCTACATTTCCTAATGAAAGGATGATTGCAATCACAGCAGCGGCCTTGAACAGGGGGATGAATCTTCCTGTCAGTGTCAGACGCTTTGCCTTCACTACCGGAGTTTCCACCTGTGCCAGAATACGTGCGTCAAAGTCTTCGCCCAGTCCTACCTCCTGCTGAACCTGCTGATAAACAAACAAGTTTTTATAGCGGAGCAAATGAGCGGGTACTTCCTCCTTTGTGAAGAAGTCGCGCAACACAGATTCCTCCTCCACGGAAGTTTCGCATTGCCAATATCGCTCCAGGAGCTGTTCTATATCCTTATAATCCATATTCGTCAATTTCTAAATACCTTTGTTTTACCTTTTGTCTGGCTCTGAAAAGGTTCACTTTCACTTGTTCCTCTGTCAGATTCAGAAGGGTTGCAATTTTCTTATAGCTTTCACCTTCAATGTCCCTCAGTTGCATGATAAGCCGCTGTTTTTCGGGAAGTTCGTTCACCAGTCTATTGATAATGTTCATTTTCTCATCATGAACCAACTGGTCATACGGACTGTTTGCATCAGGTTCTTCCTCCATTTCGGGGGTGATTTCCACATTCTGAGCTTCTTTCTTCTGGCTCCGGTCTATAGCCAGATTCTTTGCCACTATCAGGCAATAGGCTTCAACCGATTCAAATTGCGACCACTCATCACGCTTGTTCCACACCCTTATCATGGTGTCCTGAACGACATCCTCGGCTTCTGCCCTATCCAGGGTTATTCTGAGCGCCAGTCGAAAGAGTTTATCCTTCAACGGCAAAATATCGTTTCGGAAGCTGATCTCTTGCATCTCTATAATAATGACGGGCTGGGATACGAAAAGTTACAGACGCCCATTACTTTTTTTTGAATTATTTTTTTATCCGCGTTCCTTCGTTGTCTTTAATCGCTGATGCTAAGGTAATTACAACTTCTGTAACTCCTGCATTAATTGCTTCAAAAGAATTCTCCAACTTAGGAATCATGCCACCTTGAATAACGCCGTCAGCAACGTATTGTTCGAATTCGGCACGGGTAATCTCAGGGATCACACTATCGTCATCATTCTCGTCACGCAGCACACCTTTCTTTTCGAAGCAGTACACCAGCGTCACGTCAAACAGCGCCGACAAAGCCTTTGCCGTCTCTCCGGCAATGGTATCCGCATTTGTATTCAGCATATTACCTTGACCATCGTGTGTCAACGGTGCCATCACGGGCACCACTCCTTTATGAATCAGATCAGCCAGCAAAGAAGCATCTACCTTCTCCACATCGCCCACGAAACCATAATCAACCTCTTTCACCGGACGCTTTACCGATCGGATCACATTCATATCCGCCCCAGTCAGTCCAAGAGCGTTCACTCCACGGGCCTGCAACCCGGCAACAATATTCTTGTTTACCAGACCACCATACACCATCGTTACCACTTTCAACGTTTCCGCATCGGTAATACGACGACCATTTACCATTTTGCTTTCAATACCTAGTTGTGCGGCAATCTTTGTTGCCGAGCGACCGCCGCCGTGAACCAGCACTTTATGTCCGCTGATGGCGGCAAAGTCATTCAACAACTGAAGAAGGGTGGCTTTCTCTTCTACGATTTTTCCACCCACCTTAATTACAGTTAGTTTTTCCCTCATTTTTTATTCAATTCTAATAAGTTTGCCGAATGGAGAACTCAGCTCCGGCACCTTGTCGGTTATTCTAAGTAAGTATAGCCGTAAAGTCCCGAACGATAGTTGGACAGAAACTCTTTACCCTCTTCCAATGATATCTTTCCTTCTTTTACAGACTTGGTCACCCATGTTTCAAGGGTACGTACCAGTTTTTTAGGATTATATTGTACGTAATCCAACACTTCCGCTACTGTCTCACCATCAATAATCTGTTCGATATTATATCCCTTTTCATTCACAGAAACGTGAACAGCATTCGTATCTCCAAACAGATTATGCATATCTCCCAGAATCTCCTGATAAGCTCCGACCAGGAAAACAGCCAGATAGTAAGGTTCTGTTTTCTTCAGACTATGCACAGGCAGATAATGAGCCACATTCCGGGTAGAAATGAAATTTGCAATCTTTCCGTCCGAATCACAGGTGATATCCTGCAGGGTAGCCGAACGCTCCGGCTTCTCATCCAACCGCTGAATAGGCATAATCGGAAATATCTGATCAATCGCCCAAGAGTCGGGCAAGGACTGGAACAATGAGAAATTACAAAAATATTTATCCGCCAGCAACTTGGACAATCCCCGGAATTCATCCGGCGCATGTTTCAAGCCTCCGGCGATCTGATTAATTTCCCGCGTAATGGACCAATACAAACGCTCGATCTGAGCACGGGTCTTCAAATCCACAATACCATGACTGAACAAGTCGAGCGCTTCTTCCCGAATCTGTTGTGCATCATGCCATGCTTCCAGCATCTTATTCTGGTTCAACGAATCCCAGATACTGTACAGTTCCTGCACAAGCTCATGTGCATCCGGAGCGATTTCCTCTTCATCATCCCATTCCGGAAGAGTAGCTGTTTCGAGCACCTCGAAGATCAAGACAGAGTGATGAGCCGTCAATGCCCGTCCGCTCTCGGTAATGATGTTCGGATGCGGGATGCCGTTTTTATCGCTGACATCTACCAATGTAGAAATGGAGTCATTCACATATTCCTGAATAGAATAGTTTACACTACCTTCACTATTGGAAGAACGGGTTCCGTCATAATCAACGCCCAGTCCGCCGCCGATGTCCACAAACTCCACATTGAATCCCATAGAGTGAAGCTGCACGTAAAATTGAGAAGCTTCGCGCAAAGCCGTCTTAATGCGACGAATCTTCGTCACCTGGCTGCCAATATGGAAATGAATCAGTTTCAGGCAATCTTTCAAGCCCTTGCTTTCCATAAAGTCAAGCGCTTCGAGCAGTTCGCTGGAAGTCAGACCGAACTTGCTGGCATCACCGCCCGATTCTTCCCATTTTCCACTGCCGGAAGAAGCCAGTTTAATACGAATACCGATATTGGGCTGCACATTCAACTGCTTCGCCATTTTGGCTATCAGTTTCAGTTCGTTCATCTTCTCTACTACGAGGAAGATACGTTTGCCCATCTTTTGGGCAAGGAGTGCCAGTTCGATATAACTTTCGTCTTTATAGCCGTTACAAACAATCAATGAGTCAGAATCCGTATTGACGGCAATCACCGCATGAAGTTCCGGTTTGGAACCGGCTTCCAGTCCGAGATTGAATTTCTTTCCGTGGCTGATAATCTCTTCTACCACAGGACGCATCTGGTTGACCTTAATGGGATAGATGATAAAATTCTCGGCTTTATACCCGTACTCTTCGGCAGCCTGCTTAAAACAGGAAGACATCTTTTCAATACGGTTGTCCAAAATATCCGGGAAACGCAACAGCATGGGAGATGCCACATCCCGCAATTGTAACTCGTCAACCAGTTCCTTCAGGTCGACGGTCACTCCATCTCTCCGCGGTGTAACAACAACATGACCTGCGTCATTAATACTAAAGTACGAAGTACCCCAACCCGTAATGTTGTAGAGTTCTTCAGAATCTTCAATACGCCACTTTCTCATTTTCTGTTATTCAGTGTTTTTAGTAAATAATTGGATGGCAAAAATACAGATTTATCTACAGGCTGCCAATTAATTGGATATTATTTCTTTCAATTGGTCTATATAACCGGTCTTAATTTATATTTCCAACAGTTCCTGCAGGCGTTGCACAGACGATTCAATCTGCCAGCGGTCTTCCAGTTCGTCCGCATTAAAGATATATTGCGCCTGCGTATAAAAAGGTGCACGCTTTTCAAGCGCCTGAATGATGAAATCCATTAATTCATCATCTTCCTTTCCCTGAAGAATGGGACGTTGCTGCTTGGCAATACGCAAGCGTCTGAACAGCACATCGGGATGTACATTCAAGAAAACGGTTTTCCCCGTCCGGTTCATAAACTCCATATTGTCATAAAAGCAGGGTGCTCCCCCGCCTGTAGAGATAACGACGTTCTCAAACTCAGCTACCTCATGAAGCATATTTCTTTCCAACTCACGAAATCCGGCTTCACCCCGTTCCGTGAATAGTTCTCCGACAGTTTTATGAAAACGTTCTTCGATATACCAGTCCAGATCAATGAACGGGATATTCAGTTTGCGGGCAAAAGCCTTGCCCAAAGTAGTTTTTCCGGCACCCATATAGCCGGTAAGGAAGATACGAACCATAAATGATTAATTTTGCTCACAAAATTAATCATTTAATGAATAATGAAGAATGATTCTCTATTATTTAAAAACTTTTATCCGTTCTTCCAGTGGCTGGAACTCTTTTTCTCCCGGCTGATTGACAGGCACTCCGAACGGCATTTCCGCAATCAGATGCCAATGTGCAGGCAAATTCCATGCCCGACGCACCTCATCATCAATCAATGGATTATAATGTTGCAGGGAAGCACCGAAGCCCACATCTTCAAGCATCACCCAAACAGCCAGCTGATGCATCGCCGAGGTTTGTAATGACCATCCGGGGAAATTCTCCTGATAAGACGGGAAAGCTTCCTGAAGCCCCTTCACCACCTTCTGATCTTCAAAGAACAGCACCGTACCATATCCACAGGCAAAGGAATTGTCAATCTTTTCTTCGGTTTTCGCAAACGCTTCTCCCGGCACAATCTTCCTCAACGCATCTCTTACAATGTTCCATAACTTTTTATGAGACTTGCCAAGAAGAAGCACCACACGGGTAGATTGAGAATTGAATGCCGACGGCACGTGTCTCACTGCCAGATTGATAATGCATTCTATCTCCTGATCCGGAATAGGTGACTGGTCGGTAATCGAATAATAAGTCCGACGATTCTTCAAAGCTTCACTAAAAGTTCTTTCCATAATAGCTCCTTTCTTAATTTTATTTTCTTAAACTCCTTATAAATTAGAACAAGCTTCTCTGCCAACTTGTTCGATTCCGGAATATATTTGTACCTTCGCACCGTCAATGCTGTTGACATAATCATTCATTATCAGAAAATGGCTAAAGAAAAGTTCTACGTAGTATGGGAAGGAGTGACGCCGGGAGTATATGCTTCCTGGACGGATTGCCAGCTCCAGATCAAGGGGTATGAAGGTGCAAAGTACAAATCGTTCGACACCCGTGAAGAGGCGGAACGTGCACTGGCCTCGTCACCTTACGCCTACATCGGCAAAAATGCGAAGAAAAAAACGGAAGCTGCCCGAACCGGTTCCGATACACTGCCTGCTTCCGTCATTGACAATAGTCTGGCAGTCGATGCTGCGTGCAGTGGCAATCCCGGCCCGATGGAGTATCGGGGGGTACACGTGGCAAGCCGCCAGGAAATTTTTCATTTCGGCCCGATGAAAGGTACAAACAATATTGGAGAGTTTCTGGCCATCGTGCACGGACTGGCATTGCTGAAACAGAAAGGATTTGATATGCCCATTTATAGCGACAGCGTGAATGCCATCAGCTGGGTGCGACAGAAAAAATGCAAAACCAAACTTCCGCGAAATGAGGAAACTGAAGAACTGTTTAAAGTAATAGAACGGGCAGAGAAGTGGCTCAGAGAGAACACTTACACTACCCGTATTCTTAAATGGGAAACCAAGGCGTGGGGAGAGATTCCGGCAGATTTCGGCAGAAAATAATAGCCGGAAAGTCTATTCTGCGACTTGATCAGCAGCCTGTTCCTTCTTATGTTTAAACACAAAGCGGAGCATCAGAAAATTAGTGGGAACAGCCACAGCGAGCACACACAAGGGAGCTATCTCCTGATCTACATTCAGATACAGGAACAAATTGAACAATCCCATATGTATCAGATAGTTCACCAAATGGCTGCCTCCAAATCCCAAAGCCCTTTTCAAAGAAGGGTTGCTACGGAACGTGAAATAAGAAGTCAGAAAGAAATTACAGATAAAACTCGTCACATAGCCTATCGTGTAGGCAATATTCAAGTTGGTCATTTCGTATTCCTGCAACAGATAATAAACCCCATAATGTATTCCGGCGGCCAACGTTCCCACCGTGCAATAACGAATAAACTGGTAGCGTTTACTCTTCGATTGAAATACTGATTTTACAATTTCCATTAGTAAGTAGTTTTAGTTTTATAGTTCAGATGTTTCATTTTCATTCAGTCAGATGGACGCACGAAGTCCTGAGTCAGTTGTTCCCACACTATTTTCAGCCATATCAAGGTGCAAGGCAAAGCCTTTAAAGCATAAGGCTTCACATAATCCATCCTTATGAATCTTGGGAAAAGATCGGTAGTAGACAAAGAAGTCAGTAGAATACAGAATATAAGTAGAAACAAGTTTAACCCCGGTGTAGTGGCCTGTGTAGGTGTCTTTACATACCAGATTCCAACAGCAATCATAGCAGTCAGATAGCCATAGGTTTCAGTGCCGGTGCTAAATAGCACCATAAACAAAAGTGCAGAGGATAGAAACAAGAATCTGAAAGATTCATTTCCGTATTGCCGGATGCGTAAATAAGGAAGGGCAAACAAAATCATTCCGGGAACGATTATCCATAAATCACTGAAGGAGGCTCCCGTTATCCGATGTAACATACCCAGCAAAGATATGTTTTGATTGACGCTAAACTGATTCAGCCCATTCTTATAGACAAGCACATCGAACCATTCTTTATACGAATGAACGACATATTCCGGAGAAGCATAGAGCATGGGAAGCAGAAAAACGATCACTGCCCAAAAGACTAATCCGCCGGTGAGTTTCATTTTGTGTTTCGAGAATAAAAAGAAAGCCAGTCCGACTATCCCATAAAGTTTGGTCATAGTCCCTAACACAATCATCAAAGCAGCCCAAAAATCCTTTTCTTTCTCGATCAGCACATACGAGAATATAATCATAGCGGTAATACCTATGCTATATTGCTGAGACAAAACAGCTGTAAAAACGTCATTTACAGAAACTAATATAACAACAGCAAATTGCCACTTTTTCAAATCTAACTTGCTGATAGCATAATAAAGGAAACCACAATTCACCAGGCACCAAAGGATCATCCCCAACGGTCTGGGAAGAACCGCAAAAGGAGAAATCAACGCAGTGAAAGAAATACCATACAGAAAGAAATCCTTCTGTTCCTGAAGATATTCTACATATAAAGGAGAAGAAGATATCGCATGCCAAAAAGACTGGCTAAATATAACATAATTGCTATATGTCCCCTTCATCATCAATGATAAACTGCAAGCTAATCCTACTCCCATCCACAAGATGAATAGAAAGACGGGATTCTGCACATATCCTTTCAACCTCTCCAACATATCATCAATAAGTTTTTTAGTTCATTTACAAATACCCCCTTTTTCATATCAGGCAACATCACCTCACTTCTTAAGTCTACAGGAACTTCTTTGACGAAGGTGGTATCATCAAGAGAAGCCTTATATATAAACTCCGTATCAAATAAGAACTGTTTAATACGAGTGGACGCAAGAAAAGCTTTTCCCTTACAGTTAAACCCCTTTAATCCCCCCTGCGTATCTGTGTGGGTCAGCCCTAACAGCATAAAGTTCAAGAAACGTGAAGCATGACTCGCCAACTTTCTACGGGTAGAAAGTTGTGAATAATACGTATGATTACGATTTGCTACAACTACATCATACCCTGCCTCAAGATATTTAATCACCTGACAAACAGACTCAATCTTATATGGAAAATCATAATCTGTATAGAGAGCCAGCTCTGAATCAGAATGTGCTATACCATCACGAACAGCAGCTCCTTTCCCTTGATTTATCTTATTGTCTACAATGATAGTGTTGGGTAAGTTATTTGTCAAACGAAGTACAGCTTCTTCCGTAAATCCGTGTTTGGAACCATCATTTACTACGATAAAGCGAATATTGTACCCGTTCAGCATCCCTTCCAACTCTTTATGTTTTTCAATCAGTTGCTGCTCCCATCCTTCATGAGGATTATAACAGGGCAATATGACATCAATCCGTTTATCATCTTTTTTATGTAGAAAAGGAGTTGGGGTTCTTGATGTATAGTCCTGAGTTAATTGTTCCCAGATGATTTTAAACCAAATAATAGCACATGGGAGAGCTTTAAGTGCAAATGAAGTAATGTATTCAGTCCTGAAATGTTTTGAAAAAAGAATACTGCTTGAAGACGCTGCCGTCAACGCAAAACAGAATAGCAATAAGCATGTATTCAGCACAAACGATTTTTTATACGTTGGCGTACTTACATACCATATACCCACACCAATTAGAGCTCCCACATATCCACATTCTTCCGTTCCCGTACTAAACAAGACCATAAATAACAGAACTGATGCCAAAAACGAAAGCCGAAAATTTCTATTCTCGTATTGTCCAATACGAAAATAAGGTAATAAGAATAAAACAATTCCAGGAATTATCAGCCACATATCACTATATTCAACAGCATGAGTAATCTTTCGAACCATTCCTAATAAAGAGATATTCTGATAAAAGCTCAACTCATTAACATCATCCTTAACTACAAGAATACTAATCCATTCTTTATAAGAATCAAATACATATTGTGGAGAAGTATAAAACATTGGAACTACAAATAGAACGAATGCCCAAAATAGAATTCCCCACAGAAAATATAATTTTCTTTTAGAGAAAAGGAAAAAAGCCAACCCCACAACCCCATAAATTTTGGTTAATGTGCCTAAAACAATCATCAATGCAGCCCAAAAATCTTTTTTTCTCTCGACAAGAATAAAAGTAAAAAGAATGAAAGCGGCTACTGCTGCATTATACTGCTGAGTCACAACAGATAAATATAAGCCATTATATGACAACCAAATGATAATGGCAGTTTTCCATTTTTCAAATTCTAACTTCTTTATAGCAAAGTACAATAAAAGAGCATTACACAAACTCCACAAAGCAGAACCCACCATTGTTGGCATGATTGAAAAAGGAGCAATCAATAAAGTAAAAGGAATGCCATATAGAAATAAATCAAAATATTCTTTAGGATATTCTACATATAAAGGCGTTTGCTCCAAAGCATGAAAAAATGAACGGGAAAATATCAAGTAGTTATTTGCAAGTCCTTCTGTCCAGCTTACCCAAAATCCCCTGATAGCCACCCCAAACCACAAAATTGCTAATACAATAGGATTTTGCACTAACCTTAGTATAAATCTTATTATATTTTTCATTTTATTATATCCTTGTTTAGTTTTATATAATCTATAAAACGACCAAAACTAACATTCTTTTTCCTAAAATATCGAATGAAAGCATCCAGCCTTTTTTCCATTCCTTCTCCTGCATGATTCCTTATAATAAATGGCAGTTTCCATTCCGGATGTTCATTTAACGGATAAAATTCCCACGGATGAAAGTATGTCACAAAATATCCATCATGCCGATGAGTGCATTTACACAACCAACGATAAAGTGAAGCGGGCAAATTATGACATGAAAGCCAAAATAAAGGGAAACGCAGCAAAGGAGTAACTGATGCCGGCATTTGCATCACACGGTCTTTTATAAAAGGAGTACGGGGAGTAGAAAGCCGCATATATCTTCCTGGGATAAATGTCGGATTCAAGGAAGAATTATATATATACCCCGCCTCATATACAGCTTTTTCCGACACAGGCATCATGCGTGCCTGCCGATAGCCATAAACTTTGGTTCCGGTGATTTCCTCCAACTGATCTTTCGACCTTTTCAGATCTTCCACTTTAAAGGTCCAATGATAGAAACCATGAGAAGCAATCTCGTGACCTCCCTCCTGAATGCGCTTTATTATATCAGGAGCATGAAGAGCAAAATTTGCCGTACAGAAAAAGGTCGCTTTTACCTGATTCCGTTCCAAGCAATCCAAAATTCGGGTAGTCCCCTCTACAGAAACTTTAATTTGCTCTTCCATTGATATGTCCACCTGATGTTCTTTGGGCACATCAAATTCCTCAATGTCAAAACTTAATAAAATCATTCCAATATTAGTCTAGTTTACGTTTGTTGCTGTGAGTTGCTGCAAATATGCAACCACAGCCTATAATGCTTGCATATCGTTTAGTCTTTTATAATAACCATCTAATTCCAATAATTCTTCATGACGTCCACGCTCTACGATTTCCCCTTCATAGAGCACACAAATCTCATCCGCATTTTTGATAGTAGAAAGACGGTGAGCAATTGCAATTGTGGTACGCGTCTTCATCAATCTTTCCAATGCTTCCTGTACCAAACGTTCCGATTCAGTATCCAGTGCAGAAGTAGCCTCATCCAAAATCAGGATGGGAGGATTCTTCAGAATAGCACGGGCGATGCTGACACGCTGTCTCTGTCCACCGGAAAGTTTGCCGCCACGGTCACCGATATTTGTATTATATCCTTCCGGCTTTTCCATAATAAAATCATGGGCATTGGCAATCTTAGCAGCCTCTATGACTTGTTCCATAGTTGCATTTTCTACGCCAAAAGCAATATTATTGAAAAATGTATCATTAAAAAGAATGGCTTCTTGATTTACATTGCCAATCAAACTGCGCAAATCGGCAATACGTACATCTTTAATACTTGTACCATCGATGGTAATATCTCCTCCTTGCACATCATGATAACGTGGCAATAAATCTACGAGCGTCGATTTTCCTGAGCCTGACTGTCCTACCAAAGCAACTGTCTTTCCCTTTGGCACTGTTAAGTTCACATGTTTCAGCACTTCTCTTTTACCATCATAGCTAAAGCTTATATCTTTAAACTCAATCCGATCATTCATTCCAGTCAATGGTTTCGGATTAGGAATTTCTTTAATATTATTCTCAGCCTTCAATATTTTGTCCACGCGTTCCATAGAAGCAAGCCCCTTGGGGATATTGTAACCAGCCTTGGCAAAGTCTTTCAACGGATTTATCACGCTATACAAAATAACCATATAAAATATAAACGTCGGTGCAGTCAATGACGAATTATGCCCTAAAATCAAAGCACCACCAAACCATAATACAGATACAATCAGAATTGTTCCCAAGAACTCACTCATCGGATGAGCCAAAGCTTGCCGCATAGCAACTTTGTTGACTGCATCACGAAGCTCATTACTGCACCTCGTAAAACGATTTATCATTCTGTCCTCTGCAATAAACGCTTTGATAATACGCAAACCACCCAATGTTTCTTCCAACTGAGACATTGTATCACTCCACTTACCTTGTGCCTCCAGTGATTGACGCTTTAGTTTTCTTCCGACCTTACCCATCAGCCAGCCCATAGCTGGTAATACCAAAACGGTGAAAAGAGTTAACTTCCAGCTGGTAGCAATCAATGTTATAAAATACAATATAATCATGATAGGGCTCTTTATCAGCATGTCCAATGAGCTGGTAATAGAGTTTTCCACCTCTCCCACATCACCACTCATACGAGCTATAATATCTCCTTTTCTCTCCTCTGAGAAAAAGCCCATCGGCAAACGCATTACCTTCGCATATACCATGATACGGATATCCCTGACAACTCCTGTACGTAATGGAATCATCACAGCTGAAGATGCAAAATAACAGGACGTTTTAAATAAAGTCATCAAAGCCAAAAACAGTCCCAAAAAAATCAAAGCAGTAGTAGGACCATTATCCTGAATCATTTGGGAAACATAATAATAGAAATTATTTATCGCAACATCTTTAAAACCGGCAGTTCCCCATTCCATATACTCATATACCTTATTATTCTCTCCTGTTTTAAACAAAATGTCCAGAATCGGAATTAACAAAGTAAATGAAAACACATTGAATACAGCTGACAAGATATTCAGCAAAATAGCCCATCCGATATACTTCTTATATGGCGACACAAAACGTCGCATCAGTTGCAAAAATTCCTTCATTATTTGAAATAAAATAAGTTAAGGCTGCAAAGATACAATAAAACTGTCTAACAGTTGAAGGTTTCTTTTAATAATTAATACGAATTATATAATAGCCACCTTCTTGACCATTTATTCGTCTATTTCACTCCAACACTACTCATTATCAAAAGATATGGGCACCACATGATAATAAACCCCATGAGATCTCCGGTACGATTTCACTCCCAACTTTTGCAGAATACGCCCCAAATAAGATACTTGCCGAGGTGAAAACTTCATCTTACTAGCCTTCTGTATTCGTTGTAGCAAATCCGCAGCAAGCAACCATTCTCCTGCCTCTTCGTCGCCTGCCGCCCGATAATATACCTGAAACAATTGCTCGATCGCAGGAGATTGCTCAAACTCCTGATTAGACTCCGTCATAATAGCTTCCTCTTCTTCATCAAACCAATACCGTTCATTTTTATAAAGCGCCGTCATTGCTTGTGCATAAAGCTGCTCATAATCAATGGGACGCACCACATCAATCACTCCCGTCACTTCGACGCCGATAAAACGGCGACTACCGGAAGTGTCTGTCAGTAAGTCTTTATGATTACTCGTCCCGATAAAAGAAGCATACCGCCGAAGTGATTCTACAGCTGACGCATTCGGGCGACGGGTATTAACAACCGGTTTTTGCAAAATATGTTTAAGGAATGATTGCTGATTGACACCTATCTGATCAAACTCATCCATATTGATGAGAAGAAAACGATTCAGATACAACTCGGCGTCCCTTTTACGGCTAAAGTCAATGCTGTCCGTATAATACGCCTGCAAACAAGGAGGCAGAATCAGACGGCAAAAGGTGGACTTACGATAAGCCTGCGGACCGATTAAAATAGGTGAAGTACTGTTCGCATGATTTTTGTCAACTCCACGCCAGTGCGCCACTGTACTGAGAAACCAACGACGAAAAAGTTGTCCCCAATGAGGATTATCACAAGGAACTCTTTCAGCCAGGTCACGGATGTGGTCTTTACCGTCCCAATGGGGAAGATCATAAAGAAATTCCTCGACAGGGTGATAAACGGGAACATGATCGGAATTCAGATATCGGACCACATCCTTATCCCAAAGTTTGATGCCCTCATACATCGCATTCATCGTAATACTTGCCATCACCCGTTTGTCTATGGGGCGAAAATAAAAGTTGAAACTGTTCCGCTCACGGTATTCCACGCTCGAAGTCAGCATATTGAAACGAAATTCATAGCGGCGTTTCATAAACTCATCTGTCTGCATGACAAACAATTGCTCCGGCAGCAAACTACTTTTATCGGCAAAACCCTCGCACGTACCATACACGTTCTTCACCGTCTCGCGAATCAGGAATTCATCTTTCGGTAAACGATAATGAGCACGTGCCCATCGCACGGTGTCTTCCTGTGGAATACCGGCACGAAAACACTGCTCAGCCAGACAAACAAGCAATGAATGTATATCATCGCCTGGGCGGTATCCTTTTTGCTCGGCAAATGCTCGGGCAAATGCTGCTTCAAAAAGAACAGAAAGTGCTTCGTAACTATCATATCCGGGAACAAGCCGCTGTAAAGGAGAAGCCTGCGCCTGTACCTGCTCTCGATAGGTGGTTTCCCCCGGCAAAGATGCTGGCTGTTTCAGATAAACAGGCATGGCTTCGGGATTAAAATACAGCTCCGGGTCGAAAGTTAATCGGCAATACTGTTCCAGCGAAGGCTCTCTTAATTCGATATCAAACGGGAGTTGGGGCTGGTAATATTTCACAGCCAGACGATAAGCATGCGCATGAAAGACTTCCGCCTGTTCGCGATTATCAGGCAGACGATTGTCGGGATACGTAAAACGAACCCATATCTTTACAGACTTTCCTGAAGAACCGATAAAAGCAAGATACGTCTGAGGCAGTTCCTTCACACACTCCTTCACCTCATCAGCTTCCATACGTCCGGATAACCCGTTGACCTGAAGCATAACGATTCCATTATATTCGGCCATCGCCATCACCCCGTTTTTTCTGACAAAAGCTGCCGCCGGAAGTATCTTCGGGACCCTCTCTATATAATCATTTTTATCACCGGGAAGTATATAAGGCAGGACTTCTCTCATATTAGAGACCAGTTGTGCTTTAGTTTCCTTTTTCATCTGCTCTACGAGCTGTTCAATCTTCAACGTACGCATCGTATTTACTTTGCCATCGTCTCTCACTTGTGTTATTCTCATTTTTTCTTTCGCTGTTTGTCCTGCTTGCGTTGTAGGGCAATATATATTTTGCACAAAAGTACTGTAAACATTCTATGTAAACAAGTTTCTGATCATAAGTTTCATTCCCATCTCCTCTCCCTCTACTAGAAAAGAAAAAATATATTTTAGTCTCACGGTCTCACTACTTTTACATAATCATCAAATAATTAATATATTATAGGATGAGAGATACTTTTTACAGAGGTATCTCTCATCATTCCCTCACTGAAATTACTCTATTCTAACCTGTCTCTCACCTTCTTTTGTTTATCTCTCATTCTGCTTTCCAACTTCCATTATTTAATTTCAGACCTATACATTTCTCCTTTTAGAAGTACTTTAAGGCGCATATATTTTACCATTCATTATCATGCAAACAATCCTATAATTGCTTGTTTTACAACTATTATTGTCGTATCTTTGAAGGACGTTATTCATCATACTACCCGGGTGAACCGACCTGTTCACCCAGGTACACAGATACGTTCTCGAAGGTGCAATGATTGGTTCACCCGGGTAGAACGATGAAGATGTCGGTAAGATGACACGCAGATCAAGGCTTTAAATGCCGAAGAGATAAGTAACACCATATATAAACAACAGATAAACAACAATTAAGATGGCAGTACAATTCGAATTTTATAAGAATCCCGTTCAGGGAGAAGAAGAGGGGGAAACAAGTTATCATCCCAGAGTCGTGAATTTTCAACACGTGACTACCCGAAGACTGGCAGCCGAAATTCACTCGGCAACTACCTTTGGCAAGGCCGAAGTGGAAGCAATGTTAATGGAACTCAGTCGGTGCATGGGAAATCACTTACGCGAAGGGCAAAGAGTACATCTTGACGGGGTCGGCTATTTTCAGATCACATTACAAGCAACAGAGCCGATACATTCCATGGCCGCACACGCTGACAAAGTGAAATTTAAATCGGTCAGTTTCCTGGCGGACAGAGATTTAAAAGGTGAGCTTATAGGTATGCATGCACAACGCTCAAAGTATAAACCCCACTCGGCTACCCTCTCCCAAGAAGAAATAGACAAAAAATTAACCGGGTACTTCTCTACGCATACGGTTTTGACCCGCTCTGATATGCAGTCACTTTGCCAATTCACACACAGTATGGCGGCACGCCATATTCGCAGGTTGAAAGAAGAAGGCTCTTTGCAGAATATCGGAATTCGTACGCAACCGATTTATGTGCCGTGTCCAGGACATTATGGGAAATAGGTCAAAACAGAATGAGAGATACCCGAAAATAGAGTGAGAGATAGGCTGAAATGAAGCAATTTCATGGAGAAAATGATGAGAGATATCTGTTTTAAAAGTATCTCTCATTCTGTAATGAGCTAACCATCTGATGGTTACTCAAAAGCAGTGAGACCGTGAGACTATTTTTCTTCTTCTCTGGAAGAGCGGCTGATATACCTTGTAGTTCTCTACCAGACAAATCCCCAAGAAACGATCGTATATCTTATAAACTCCCGCCTCGTGAGTAATAAATTCTTTCTCCAGTAGCCCTTTCAGAGCTGACTGTACCAAACTGGCAGACAGTAGTTTATACTTCTTTATAAAAGCACCGGAAGTTATAGCTTTGGCTTCTCTTTCTTTAGTAATAGCGATCAGAAGTTCTTTTTGCTTTTCGGGCATGCGGAAAAGAATCTCGGAATAAGTATATCTGAACGAGCCCACAATCTGCCGGATTGCTTCTTCCGCCATTCTCACCCTGCAAACACCTTGTGGCGGAGTCATGTCATAAAGCACGTTCAGCACTTTTTGTATGTACCACGTACCCCCTTCAAATTGTCGGTAAATCCGGATAATTGCTTCAGTTTCAACAGTTTTACTATTACGTTCAAAATGAGAGCGGGCAAAAAAGACATACTCTTCCAAAGGAATTCTTTCCAAATGCATCATTGACACGCTTTGATAAAAAGGTCGGGAAGCGGTGAGGGACATATTGCCCATTACATCTACCGGCAAAAATAAAACGGGCATTGTTGCAATGCTGCACATACGTGCGCAAGGTTGCTCCCACATTCTTTTCTACATAACCGATGATTTGCTGGAACTCGTCAATGGCGACGAGGCAGGGTTTATCCGCCTGTTCCAGATACTGAAAGATCTCATCCAAAGTGTTAATCGGTGTATGTATATCTCCTAATCCCAGATTCAGAGAAGGCATGCCATTCACATCGAAAGTAATGCTTGCCTGCAGAGACTTCATGCTCTCCCAGAAAGCTTACAATGCTTTTTTCCCGGCAGGCTTGAGTCCCTCTAAAATTTCTTTGTTCAAGGCAAATACTAAATCTCGCAGTGAGCGGCTGTCGTATATGTCAATAAAAAAAGTATAGTAACTCTCCCGGATCTCCGGAAATTGAAAACAATGGCGAATCAATCCCGTCTTTCCCATACGCCGGGTAGAGACAAGAGCTAAGTTATTGCCATTCACCACCTCCCGCACGAGCCGTTCGCTCTCCTTATGTCGGTCACAAAAATAATCAGCAGATGCGTATCCGCTTGTGATAAAAGGGTTTCTTACCATAGATTGCTTTTATTCTTGTTGATTACGCAAAGACAATTATTATAAGATAATAATTCAAATTTAAGTTTTAAACCTTCTTCATGCCACAGAATTCCACAAATATACAATATCTAGAATATAAAACGTATTCTGTACATTTTCCAAAGAAAGAGACAAATAAAAGTCAGAGTACCGAATTCCTCATAAGCTTATTATACCAATCATCTGTCACTTCTTATATTAAGTATTTTACAAGAATATTGAGAAACAAAACACCAATTAAGGGCATAAGAAAATATGTATATCTCTATATGTATAAGATTTGTATGGCGACTTGAATTTCTCAAGAAACTCATTAAACAAAGGATGAGAGGTTTCTATGATTAACACATCCGCATCCTTTACTTGATCAATTAACAGAGAATCATCTTCGAATCCAAAACGCGTGTTCCGATAGTCGGTTGGAACAATATTAACTAACCCATAAAGATGGGGAGTCACAAGATAGTTCCATTGACGAGCCACAACAGTTTTTGATTCAGGTGGAATCACCTTTTGTAGAAATCCAGCTACATCAAGCTGTTGTTTTCTAGTCAGCTCACGATGATTCTCTGTATTTCTTCGCATTATCTGGTAATCCTTGGTAGCCTTTATTAAAAAAAGAACTGCAAGAAGTAAAACAACCCAATAAAACGAAAGACGAACCCAGACATATGAAATATTTCGAATCACAATTACTACCAACAGTACAATATAAGGGACTATAAAAATTAAATAGTGGGGCGAGGTATCATAGTAATTTTGCAACAATAAAAGAAATATGGAAAGAGTTAAAAAAATCATTCGCCTTCTCTCCAATTGATTGATCTTTCTCCAAATAACCGGAATCAACAACACAATAAAAAACATATGAAAGAATCTTTTCTGAAGTACCTCCATAACTCCTAAAAAACTTCTTCGCCCATATCCAGTACCCAACAGAAGGGTAAAATAGTTTCCCTGCCCTGTCAAACAAACAAAAAACAAATGAACAATCAGAACAGAAATCAACGACCATAACGCAACCTGTAAAACAGCAAAGAGCCTTCCTTTTATTGTTTTATCCAACCTCAATAATAAAATTAGCAAAACATAAACCGGCGCATACAACAGTGCGTATTGCTTACACAAGAAAGCTAATGTTAAGCAAAGCCCTGCTACTCCTAAATGTTTTTTATTTTTTAGCAAAATGTAGGTTCCCAATAATCCCCAAAAAGTAGCAAAAGGTTCCAATCCTAAAAAAACGGACTCAACTGAATAAAGATATATTATATATAAAATTATCGCATATTGTCTTGCGAATTTATTAACGTCAAAATTCCTTAGTATCTGCCATAACAAATATCCGTTTGCCAAATTAAAAAAGAGAGCAATACACATTGGTACTAATGGAGAAATATCTCCACCACAAAACACATAAGGAAGGCTTAAAAGATAAAAAACAAAAGGAGGATACCCCAAACTTATGTCCTGATATGGAACTAAACCATGAGCAATACTTTTCGCCGCTCCTACATAATATCCGTAGTCAGCATTAACAGGAACTATCGTTAAACTAAAAACATAGCCACAAACCAAAACAATGATTAATGATATACAACCATATTTACTTAATAGCATCCTAACGTTTTTCATCATACACATGTATTTTTTTTCTCAAATAAAAAAACAACTTACTAACCAGCAATAATGAGAAAGGAATCCATGCTGAATAAAATAATAACAACCTTCTACCTTCATCCCCAAAGGAAGGCAGAAAAACAAGAGTTGCCATTAAAGAAACATAGATCATCGTACCTTTCCAATACGTCCTAAAATATACCCAAAAGCCTAAAAAACCCAATACACCTATCAGAATAAATAGCGGTGAGACAAAAATATTCATTTTAAACACAAAAGAAGTTGGTAATATACCCCAAATTGTATTCGGATAAATTAAATTCTCTACCGCTTTACTATAAGAATTTAATTTATACTTCATTACATAGTGTTCCTTTTTATCACCCATAAGCGCATAAACAGAATCTGCTCGTTGCTTGAATGTGTTATCAAACGAAAAAGCAAATTGTTTCCTGCTATCCATAGCCCAAGTATCAACCAACATCTTCTCTGAATCATCAACAGAGACCTGCCCTGAAAAACGAAGTACCCTTATTGCTGTACAATACTCACCCAAATCGAACGTCAAAGAAGTACCGAGTTCTTTAAAAGTACTAATACTGGGGTAGGAGTTATAGACTTTTATCATCCAAGGAGTTATTGTCAGACAAGAAACGACAGTAACCAAGATTGCATCCACAAAAAAAACTTTAAAAGATTTCCTATGAACAACAAACATAAACACAATAATTCCCAATCCAATAACAGCCAAGGCTTTCAATGTCAAAATTGCAATACCAAGCAATACCCCCACGATTAATAGAGAAAAACGGCTATCTTTAAATAAATAACGAACAAAAAAATAGTTGAGAATTAGCAGTAAACTTACTTGTAAAGAATCTCTCAACAATGTTTGCAAGAAAAAAAAGCATGGAAAGAATAATAAGTACACAGCAGTAACAACCATTGCTTTCTTTTGTGTAGTAAAATAAAGAAGGGTTAAGAAAAAGAAACAGATCGATACTGAGTCTATCAAAGAAAATAGTAACCTCCCCCAATAGAACTCCGGATGATATTCCAACACAGCATACTCAGTCATTGAATAATTAGAAATCGGGGAAATATCCACACCAAAAAAAGAAGCAATCTGATAGGAGATTTTCAAAATATAAGGCCCGACAGGTTCTCTAAAAAAAGTGTCTTCCACAGGTGACTGTAAAGGTGAATAATAGCCGTTATCAATCAAATTAAATGCATACATATGATAGCCTATAACATCTGGATACAGCTCACTGATATTATAGGATAAGCAAAACACAGCCCTAACAGCAAATGCGACAAAAAATAGCAAAATCAGTTTCTTCTTCATCAGTGTTTTATATTAACCGCAAACGACACGAACTATTTCGTCCACCTCGTCGTTTGTCAATTCATAAAACATTGGTAAACGCACTAAACATTCAGCAAAATGATCCGCATTACTCAAGGCTCTACCATCATGTTTATCATGATAATATTCACTGCTGTGCAATGACAAATAATGAAATACTGCCAAAATACCATTATCTTTTAATCTCTTGATTAATTCTGTACGCTGCTCTAACGACTGACAAACCAAGTAGTACATATGAGCATTATTAGTTGCATAGTCTGGAATATTTGGCAAGGTTATCTGCGGTAAAGCTGCTGCTGACAGCAGATCATTATACCGACTCCATAATTCCTTTCTACGCTGTTGGATGTTTCCCATATTTTCTAACTGAGCCCATAGGAATGCAGCAATAACCTCTGATGGCAAAAAAGAACTTCCAGTGTCAACCCACCCATACTTATTTACTTCTCCACGGAAGAACTCGGCACGATTAGTACCTTTCTCCCATATGATTTCCGCCCGACGAATAAAACGATCATCATTTATTGCCAACATACCTCCTTCACCTGAAATAATATTCTTGGTTTCATGAAATGAAAAAGCAGCCAAATGCCCGATACTCCCTAAAGGCCTTCCTTTATAATAAGAATCAATAGCCTGAGCAGCATCTTCAATAACTAAAAGATTGTATTTTTGAGATAAAGCCATTATAGCATCCATATCACAAGCTACTCCTGCATAGTGAACTGGAACAATTGCTTTAGTTTTAGGAGTTATCAATGATTCAATGCGTGAAACATCAATATTCGGATTATCAGAACAGCTATCTGCAAAAATAATTTTTGCTCCCTGCCGGACAAAAGCTAACGCTGTTGAAACAAAAGTATATGAAGGTACAATTACTTCATCACCCGACTGAATATTAGCCAATATTGCACACATTTCCAAAGCATCAGTGCAAGAAGTTGTTAATAACGATTTCTTAAATCCATATTGATTTTCAAAATACTCCTGACATTTCTTGGTAAATATTCCATTACCCGAAATTTTACCGCCATACACAGCTTGGTACATATAATGCGCCTCTTTCCCTGTTAAATAAGGTTTATTAAATGGGACTTTAGTCATAATAATCTTTATTTATTTTTTCCAACTATGATAAATAAAAGTTCTCTCTATGATACTCATTTTACATTTTTCATAAAATTTGCAAGCTATATGATTGTTAACCTGTGTAGCGACATCTAGCCGTCCTATACCTTTCAATCTCAAAGTTTGCTCACATTTCAATATCAACGCTTTTGCCATGCCTTTACCACGGACATATTCATCAGTCGCAATCAATCCAATAACACCTTTTTCTGGTGTTATTTTCAAAGTTACAAAAGCACAAATCCTCCCTCCATCTTCTATATAATATAAATAATCTGCCATTTCTCCAGAAAGAGAATTATCAATCCACATCCTATACATTTCTTCAAACTTGCCTGAAGCAAAGTTTGTGTCCAATTTATATCGAGAATATTCCCCACTGATATACGCAAGACTATATAACTGTTCATATATAATACAAGAACTGCTATACTCTTTTATTGTATAATTTGTAGAAAAGCTTAAGTCTGATATTTGCTTTGAATAAATCAGTTTACAGTCGACTAAAAGATTATCTCTATTTGGTAGAAAAGCATTTCCCTCTATAGGTTTCTTTTCCTTAAGATATAACAAATCATACTTATTAACCTCAGCATCTGGTACGGTCAATAGTTGTTCTCGGCTAGTACTTCCTACCTCTATTCCAAAAAACTGACTATCCCAGTTTAAGCGTTCGATTGACATACATTCAATTCCTCTTTTACAATAAACACAGGTCGCTTTTTTGTATTATCGAAAACCTTTCCAATATATATTCCAACAATTCCAATCAGCATAACTATCATACCTGATAAAAACCAAATAGAAACTATCAAACTTGCAAACCCAATTACATTAATGTCACCTAACATATATCTTACTAAGAAATAAAAAGCTATGCATAAAGACAAGAACGAGAGCAAAAAACCAAATTTCACAACCAATCTTAAAGGCTTATCCGAAAAAGCTATAATATTGTCAAATGCTAATTTAAATAGTCGCCTCATATTGTAACTTGAAGTCCCTTCTAATCGCTCAGAATGACGAACCGGCAAGTAATATTTATCATATCCAACCCACTGCGCCATTGTCGGGAAATAACGTACGCTATCCTGCATAGATAAAATAGCACTTACTACCTTTCGATTGTAAATCCCAAAATTAGCAACACTACTATCCTGCCGCGTCTCTGTCAGGTAACTAAATAGCGCATAAAAGCACTTTGATGACATTCGTTTAAAAAAAGAATCCTGCCGTCCTATCCTTTGAGCAAATACAGAATCCCAACCTTCTAACGCTTGTCTATACAAATTAGGAATTTCATCCGGTCGATCTTGCAAATCACAATCCATCACAACCACCCATTCACCTTTAGCAAAGTTCAATCCAGCCGTAATAGCATAGTGTTGTCCAAAATTACGGCTCAGGTTAATTCCTTTCACTCGTTTATCATTTTTACAAATTTCTGTGATTTTTTGCCACGACTTATCAGGAGAGGCATCATTGACTAGTATAATTTCAAAATCAGGAGACACTTTTTCTACATTGTCAATGATTTGTTTTACCAATTCTTCGACAATATTTTCTGCTCTATAGATAGGAGATACAACACTGATTTCCATTTTTCATCAATATATATTTAGTATTTATCACTAAAATATTTATAATTTCACTGTAATAAAAATGCCAATTATAATAACTACTAATCCCACAAGTTTCCCAATTGTAAAAGGTTCACCAAGAACAAAAACTCCAATCAAGAAAACCAATGCTGGAGAAAGAGACATAAATGGATAAGCATAAGTTATATCAAACTTAGTCATAGCTAACATCCAGAATACAGAAGCTATAAATGCACTTGCAAATCCAGAAAAGACTAATGGATCAAACAAAAATTTCAAATATGAAATCAGCATTTGCATACCGCCTTCATTCACATTCAATGACCAATTCAAATCAGTAATTCTCCATTTTAGAATGATTTGACCATAAACAGTAAACAAAATGGTTAGAAAAATATATAGATAGCCCATTTGTTAGTTTTAATTAGTTTGCAAATATACAATTAAGCATATGAAATGCCAAATAAAACAGTTTTTTTTGAAAGATAAACAATGTAAAACCATCAACAATGTAGCAAACAAGACGAGAGAACAGAAAACCTAAATAAATACATGTAAATAGTCAATACAAGAAATAAAAGCACACATGATGATCTTATCCAAACAATTCTTTATATATTTGCTGAAAATATAGATTTAATATATAAGCAACATAAATGAGAATTGGCATACTATACATTTGTACAGGTAAATACAGTATTTTTTGGAAAGATTTTTATTTAAGTGCAGAACATTACTTCATGCAAGACAAATCTGACACACTAGAGTACTATGTATTTACAGACTGTCCCAAATTGTACGACGAAGAAAACAATGAACATATTCATCGTATAAAACAAAAAAATTTAGGATGGCCTGATAATACGCTAAAGCGATTTCACATATTTCTTCGCATAAAAGAGCAGCTATTACAAGAAACCGATTTTCTATTCTTTTGCAATGCAAACTTGCTTTTTAAGCAAGATATTGGGCATGAGATTATCCCTCAAAAAGAGAATTATCAACTTGTAGGCACAATACACCCAGGTTTTTACAACTCACATAACTCAGAATTTACATATGAGCGCCGCCACAATTCAAAAGCATACATCGCCGAAGGAGAAGGTATACATTATTATGCTGGAGGCCTTTCCGGAGGATTCACAGAGGCATATTTACAACTCTGCGAAACCATAAAATCATGGGTAGATATAGATAGTTCCAATGATATTGTAGCAATATGGCATGACGAATCACATATTAACAGATATTTTCTCGAAAATCCACCATTTATATTATCACCTGCCTATTTATACCCGGAAGGATGGTCCATTCCATTTAAAGAAATCATAATGATCAGAGATAAAAGTAAGGGAGAATATGGAGGTCATATCCTTTTACGAAAAAAAGAATCATGGGGATATAAATTTCTAAAGATTATCCAAAAAGTATTCTCCCCTTCACCAAATTAAAAATGCTCATTCATAAACATCAGACTATGTATACAAGCTTTAAAGTGAAAAACTATGAGCTGATTCTTTCTTATACTGCACTAGGTACAGCTGCGTTGCAAATAAGCCAGCTCTTACTTGAGGGTATTCTGCAAATACATTACACCATATATTATCCTATCCTAAAGGAATACCGGATTCTGTAATAACTCTCTCCAAGAGTATTCAATCTCATCATCACAAAGAATTGTTATTTTCTGGGGGTTATCCATTAACAAAGCGCCATATTTCCCCATGGTACCTTTACTCGTTATCTGATGCTTACAGCGAGCGATTAAAATTAAATCCATATATCCTTTATCAGAACCATTAATATTGACAACCTTACAATTATCGATTGTTAATTGAAGAGAGGGGACAAGCTCATTAATCACCCAATCAGGCTCATCTGAAAAAAAATAAAAATAAGGAACAGCAGCTATTTGCTTTTTACAGTAATCAACAGATCGCTTAAAATAATCAACAGAAGCAGGTTTCCCATAATCGTAAAGTTCTACTTTCAAATCTCCACGACGCACATGAACAGCTACTGAGCCTAGGCATGAATCTATCTCATCACAAATTTGCTTATTTATTTCATCCAAAACATTCAAATCAATTCTAAAAAGAGAGCGGAAAGCATTCAACCAAAGATCAGCAGGAAGATGGTAATATCCTCCTAAATAGACAGGAGGTTTTTTTTCTAAAAAAGAAAAATCATCTACCCTTTCTGTTGTATTATTTCCTATGTTATAAAATTTTCGTTTATAAATAATAATTGAAGTTTTAGAAGCAGATTCTAATTCTAAATAAGGAAATGCTTTTAGCAAGTCGAAATTGCGCACAAATTTATGATCCTTATCCATTCCGCATTCATCATAAAACGATAGATCATAAGCAATCTTATAACCACGATTTCGATATAATTGCCCTAACAGATACTGATGCATCTGAGAACAAATACCTCCATCTAAGAGTATCATAATTTTAGGAGAAATCACTCCCATTTTAAGGAATTTCTTATAAAAGCTCCTTTTCCATTTTACCAATGCACCCATACGCTTCAAATTTTTCTTCGCCAATTATAATATTTCAATTTTAAATATCCCATAAAAAAGGATGTTTGATATGTCTTCACTATTTTACGTTCCCGCCTCGTCAAATGATTCATAAAATAAGGAAAACATTTCAAATCTATAAGTACCCTTTTCATTTCCTTATTCGCATCCCTTAAACGTTTCCAATAGATCCTACGAAATGTATTCCTAATATGAAAAAAAGCAAGAGATTCTTGAAAATCATTCCCAGCACCTTTCTTTATAATATATTTTTCTACCCATTCTGTATAGTCCACAAAGTCTTTATATTTCTTATCGTCAAAATTGGAAGGATGAGACATTGAAGAAGGAGTAAAATTATAATCTATAATTATATAATCAATTGACGTAACCTTATGCGAACACATCAATAACTGTGTAGAAAGCACTGCATCCTCACCTAATGAAATTTCCGGTCTTTCAATCTCATTCTGATATAACGAACGGAGATGAAATTTAGACCACACACACCAATATGCTTTTTCAAAAAGAATTTTCTTTAAATAATCTCTGCCTGACAATTCTACAAAAGCAGAGAAAGTGGATTTTTGAACTTTACCGTCATTACAAAACACAAATGGGGCTACCACAATATCTGCTTGTGTTTTTTCTGCCTTATCTACCAACAGAGATACAGCATCCTCATGCAGAGTATCATCACTATCCAAATATTGAATATATTTTCCTGATGCAATATCTATACCCGATTTACGAGCTTGCACTAATCCTGCATTCTCCTTTTCAAAAACCACTATTCTCGAATCTTCTATCGCATAATCTTCTATTATAGTTCGACTATTATCAGTACTACCATCATTAACGACTATAATTTCCAAGTTAGCATATGTCTGATTCATAACACTTTCAAGACAAGAGCTAAGTGTTTTTTCCGCATTATAAACAGGAATAACAACAGAAACTAAAGGCTGACACCGTTCCAAATGTAAAGCAGTATTACGAACAGGAAAAATAACATTTGCACTATATTGAGAATTTATATCATTCATATCACAGGACATTATTATACTTCTATCACAGCTATATTGACACACAAAAGTAATGCAAAAAACAAATAAGATACAAAATTTATTCAATTAAATAATATAATAATAACCATCAGCACCCTTTATACCCTTTAAGAGCTATTTATAACAATTATAATTCCACACATACCACAAAAACTCAGGCTCATTAACAGAACAGACAAACAAAGAGTTCTCTGTATACATAGGCAACACTCCCTTTTTTAATTGAGTTGCCCCCCTACTTCTCTTTCTATCCGAAAACCTTTTATTAAAAATTAGTAAAGAGCCAAACGATTCTACCTTGTCTAACGAGATAGGGACAACAAAGACCATTATAAATAATCGACTTAATATCTTAATTACATTCTATATTCTTTGATTTACTCCGCCTTATTTTGAGAATACCAACAGCCCCTATTTAAGCTAGCGACGCAGGACATACCTTTTTAGTCTCTTTTTTCTTAGGATTCCTTAACATCGAACACAAGTTATTTCGATATATATTCCCGTAACCATAAGGAACCAGATACTTTTGCTTATTCCAAAGTTTACTAAAAATTTGATCAAAAAAAGCCAAAAGTTTTTCCTTCCAATCCAAATAATTAATTGTATTTAGCCAAGACTCTGACAATATAGACAAATACTCATCATCATTTATATCCAGCTCAACAATACGCTCAACAAGAGCTTCTAAAGACGGATAATCAGAGGCATCAATGAATGAACTACGATTAAAGTCCAATCCAACCTGTTTATTTCCCCAATAAATCGGAAGAGAATTCACAAGCATCGGTTCCATAATCTTCTCAGTCGTATATCCATCTCTTATACTATTTTCAAAAGCTATATTAAACTTATATTTTTTTATAAACTCTTTCTTATTGGATACAGGTCCACCAATATTATTTTCAAATCGCCCACCTGAATCTACCTGTTTATATTCCGAAAGCTAATGAAAAAAACGATTTCTTTCCGGTGAGCCGCCAGCATTTGAGACAACAAAACTGCAAAAGTTTCGGTTTAAAACAGCACCTATTTCAAGGAACTTAGGAGTTGCTAATTCCTCTATTCCATAAAAAACATATAATGGCAAACGCAAATATCTATCATTAAATTCCATTATATCAAACCCAATCGCATTCAATACTATTTCTTTTTTTTAGAAAGTGAAACACACCTTATTCTAGCTCTACACAAATCCTCTCTGAATGTGACATCCAAATACCAATTTCACTGGGGTTTTAAGACTACACTGCCCCCTCATGCACTCTCTTCTTTCTCATCACTGATGTAATAACGTGTCTTTCCTTGCACCTCACCTCTTACTTCCAAACTAATAATAGTTCCTAGGTTTTTCTATGCCCAGATATTCTCTTCCATCAAATATTCTGTGACTCGAAATATATACTTGTGGATTTCTATATGTCCATAGCCTGCTTCTATGATTTCTCTACTATTCGTTTTGAAAACCCACTATACATCTTTTTTGATTGGCTTTTAGAGTTAATAAATAATGCCTCTCCTCTTCCACGATTTTTCACTAAACTCTCATGGAATCAATAGTAAGAACTCTATCTTTTACATTTATATCATTTAATATAAAAGGAATAGCTATAATCTCATTGGATATTCAACCTCCTATTAAGAAATACAGACTCGCTTACCCAAACCCCTAATACCTTCTGTGGTGGGAGAAACACCGCGCTGCTTTGTCTCATATTAGCTTATTTATCAGAAAAACAAGAATACAAAGAAATATTCATACGTCGGATGTAATGCTTTTAGAAAGTACAGTAAAATTTGGCACGATTACCCTGATTTCTTTCCTTTTTCTTGTATATTTAATATTATCTTTGTACATTGTCATCCAGAACTCTTTTAAACAAATTATTATTTAAGATTAGAGATGTAAATTAATTATTGGGGAGATAAAAAGAATGTTATTTATTGGGCAAAATATAAATTAAATACTTTTATTATGAAAAACAAATTATGCGCTCTTTCCCTTATCTTGTTACTAATTTCTTGTTCAGACGAGATTCAACAATTTGATGATTCTACAAAGCAAACACAAAATGAGAATAAGGAATTAACAACTAGATCACTTGATACAGACGATCATGCTTTGGGTTTTGGATATGATGTTACAGGTGATTATTTAGACAAATATTCAATTAGAAACTCTGTAATTGATATTGTAAAATTGCGTGAGTTTGATAAGAACAGCATCATCACCAGCAATGAAGTTAGCGGAAAGAACCAATATTACTATGGTTACACTTCGTATGACTATATAAAAGAAATTACAAAAAAAACAGGTGTTAATACCTCTGTTAGCTGTGATAGTATACCAATAGTTAAAGGAAATTTAAGTTTTACAGGTTCTTTCTCTAAAGAAAATTTCACAAGGCATGAATTATCTACCAAATATTCTTATGCAAGTGCGGATATCTGCAAAGACGTGAGATGGCTCCGATTGGCTGAGAGTGTCGATGTGTTATCAAATTTCTTGACTGACAAATTCAAGAGGGATATTTCTAACATGACATCCCCTGAACAGTTCGTAAAAGATTATGGAACACATGTATTAGCAGATATAACAATTGGGGGTGTCCTCCGAGTCATGTATAGTTCCAGCATAATAAAGGAAGATGATCAAGAGAAAAAAACGAAAGTTATAAAAGCTGGATTGAAAGGAGTATTAGCAAAAATCGGATTGAGTGCTGACGTGGATAAAACAGTAATAGAGAATGTATCGACTAGTGCGGAGAACATAAACCGAACTTTACATTTGGAGTACAAAGGCGGTGACGGAGTTGGTGGAACATATAATTTAGAAACAGGTTATCCTACTATTGATAAATACTCATGGGAAAAATCAGTAACTGCTGCTAATGCTGGTTTAACAAAAATAAACTGGGATAAAGCATACCCTATTTATGAATTTATTTCTGATCCAGTAAAGAGAGAACAGGTAAAAAAAGCAGTGATAAAATATATAAATGACAGTCAGTTGTCAGTTTTACAATTAAATCCTATTTATGAAATGTTCGCACCGACGATGGACGATCGATTTTATGCCTTTTCTTGGGATGAAGTTCAAATGCAAATAAATAAATGGAATAATGAATTTTGGGGATTTAAGGGATATATATTAGCAAAACCTGGAGTAAATACAATACCTATCTATGAGATGTTCGCACCGACGATGAACGATCGGTTTTATGCCTTTTCTTGGAATGAAGTTCAATGGCAAATAAATGATTGGAAAAATGAGAATTGGGGGCTTAGAGGTTACATATTATCAGAACCAGAAGCTAATACACAACCTATTTATGAAATGTATTCGCCTCTTTTAAATGATCGTTTTTATGTTTGGTCATGGGAAGAAGTTCAAATGCAAATAAGTAAGTGGGAGAATGAGTATTGGGGACATAGAGGTTATGTATTTAGTAAGTAGAAATAGGTACTGTCCCATTTTATGCAAATAGAAAACTTCTGAATTTAAATTGGAAATTAGTAAAAAATTATAAGGTTGTGCCAACGTTTTGACACAACCCTCCTTACTCTCTTTTTTTACGAGCATAATGTTTCCAATAATAAATTGGCCAGAAATAAGTAATCTTTCTTATCCTCTTATACAACTTTTTGTCTATTTCATCTGAAGGTAAAGAGAGCCATTTACGCATCCGAACTCTCATATCTTTAATCTGCTTTCTATCCCTTAGAAATTTAGCTTCTTGCATAAAATCTGAAAAGTGATAAAAACAAGTTTGAGCAATCATTTTAATAATCGCTCCGCGCTCTTTCTCTGAAAACAGCCTCTTCTCTTTCACAAAATCTAATCTCGGATATTCGGCCATAAAAAAGTGATAATGCTTATTCATATCGAGAGTATGACAGATGCTTCCATCCCTCTGATAATAATAATAATAGACTTTATCAACCCATACAACTTTCGTACACATAGCTACCCATTTATAAAGTACTGCGTGATCCTCAAAAAAAACTCCTTCGGGAAATAAAAGAGAAGCAAACAGTTCTTTCTTAAATAACTTTGTGCATGAAGAACTACTCACTTTTTCACATATGATATCCTCAATAACCTCTTTAGGCTGTCGTATGCATGTATGCCCAGAGTCAGTATAAACAGTTTCTATTTTCCCATCCTCATATTCATAACAGAAGTTGCAATAAGCCATTTCCGCTTGACTACTACTAATGGCATCCAATAAGTCCTGAAACATTGTTTCACTTATGTAATCATCACTATCAATAAAACCAACATAAGGAGCAGAGGCTATTTTAAGCCCGGCATTTCTAGCTATAGATAACCCAGCTATCGAAAGATGCAGCACCTTTATTCTTGGATCTCTTCTTGCATATTCATCACATAGCACCGGAGAATTATCTTGAGATTTATTCTCAACCAAGATAATCTCAATATTTTTTAAGGTCTGATTTCTCACAGATTCTACACATCGTTCCAAATATGGAGCTGTATTATGAACCGGAATAATAACGCTTACACTATATAGAGAATTCATATCATTCATATTACGTACCATTGACTCACATTTATCTCAAACTATATTGGCTTACAAAAGTAATGTAAAAAACAAATAAGATACAACGTTTAATCAACTAAATGATATTCCATCCAAACAAGCATAATCCTACTCAAGCCCTTTTTGGCTTTCAAAGACCTTTTATAGCCAATTATTTGTATCTTTGCAGCAATAAATTATATTTTAATATAAATGGATCAGAACTTAGCTATTATCATTCCAGCATATAAAGGAGCTTACCTCAAAAGAACCTTAGACTCACTAGTGCAACAGACAAATAAAAATTTCTCTGTATATATAGGTGATGATTGCAGCCCGGAAAATCTACCTGACATCATCAACCAATATATCAGTCTACTAAATATTACATATAAGAAATTTTCCGACAATCGAGGAAAAAGTGATCTTATTTCACAATGGGAAAGGTGCCTAGACATGATACAGAATGAAGAGTACTTCATTCTCTTTTCAGATGACGATATAATGGAGGCAAATTGTGTAGAAATGTTTTATCAAGCTCTCGCATGTAATCATATATATGATGTCTACCACTACAATATAGATATTATTGATCAACATGAAAATATCACAAAACATTGTAATGAATATCCTCAGATTTTATCTGCATCCGAATTTATCCGTCTCATATACACTTATCAAATAGACGCTAGAATGCCCGAATTTATTTTTAGGACATCTCATTTTAACGAAACTGGGAGATTTATAAAGTTTGATCTTGCATACAGATCAGACAATGCAACAGTATTGGTATGCGCCGAAGAAAAAGGTATTTTCTCGATAGAAAAGGCTAAAGTTCTTTGGAGGGATAGTGGAGTAAATATATCTTCAACATATAACATCTCCACACAAAAAAGAAAAGCCATAGCCACAATTGATTTTTTTAATTGGTTAGAGGCATATTATACCAGCAAAAACCAAACATCCCCATTAACTCTAAAAGAAAGGCTCCTACTAACTATTACGGAAATATCCTCTCTATCGCCCAATTACCCCCATAGTGAATTGTATAAACTGCTTCCTTTAATTAGACAAATCACCCATAGTAAAACAATATTATTTAAAAGTAAATGCTGTTTGTTCCTTTTAATACATCAAAAAAGAAAAACAAGAAAACTCATCAAAAAGCTAATTAATATATTTCTCAAATCCTATAAATAATTGCTTGAGAGAGAGTCTATATAATAATCTATTTCCTCTGTTTTGATTTTGCAACTAATTCTATAACCCGTTTTAGCCTAGATAAGATCAAATTCCAGTTATAATTATTATCCACATATTGTTTTCCACCTTTCGCCATCTGTTCTCTGAATACGGGAAAACTCTCTATCTTATTCAATTTACGAATAAATTGCTGTTCATTCATATAATAATCAACGGCACCATGGCTTAATTTACAATGCTCCTTTAGTACAGCACATCGCCCATTCACAAGCATCGGTATCTCCAGATTCAGCGTTTCCAGAAGTATTAGAGACAGACTCTCATATTGAGAAGGATTAACTACAAGAAAAGCATGTTGAATAATAGCAATCTTTTCTTCATCAGAGACAAATCCTGTATATATAACTTCAGCAGCATCAGGAACTTTTCCAAATATACCACCAACCATCACCAGCTTTAATGAAGACTCCTTATATTGCTGCTTATAGTTGGAAAAACAAGTTATAAGATCATTGACCTTGGCTTTCTCCACACGACCGACACAAAGCAGATATTTATCAGGAAGCCTATATTTCCTCTTTGTTTCTTCCCAATTTGCCGCTTTTATTGGTTCAATACCTACACTTATGATCCCATGAGCCCCGAGAGCTTTACCAAACACTCGTTCACCCAACTTTTGTTCTGCTTTCGTATTAAATCCAACATATGCAAACTTTGAAAAAGCCTCAGTCAACACTCCACGAAAAGATATCTTTGTATAGTGCATTGTAGGAATCGCAATACTTTTCTCTCCCGCTAAAATAGCTGTATAATAAAATGGAGTATAGTCTATTGTCAATGCAATAAATGCCTTATAAACATCCTTATTTTCCTTTATAAACTGATGTAACTGGGACGAATAAAAGACACATCTCCTCATAGATTCCAGTTCTTCTTGTCGATAATAAGTCCAAACTGGTATAAAATAGGAGAACAACCGCAACCCTCGAATTCGATAAAGAAACATTCTTAAACGCCGTACAGGTTTAGCTCTCTTCAAATACTCAGACTCTGACATATCCCGAATCGGATCAACCTTAAAACGGCGTACCATTACACGATTTATATATTCAGCCCCTTCTGCAATATCATTGCCCCCCTTCATATAGTCTTTCACACAAGTAGTAAGCACTTCTACATCATAATCATCTACCAATCTTTCTGCCAGCATACGACAATGATATTCTGCTCCACCATTAATATCTGCCCCATACCGGACAACTACGAAAGCTATCTTATCTTTTCCCATTTTCTTTTATAAAATTAATATCTGACTTCAATCTTCCCATTATAAGAGACCAATTATAATTACTCTCCACATAAGATGCACCTTTTTCTCCCATCTCCTCTCTCAAATCTTCCGATTGTTCAATCCGTCGAAGCGCTTGATTAAACCCACGCTTATTCATATAATAAAAAGAAGCAAAATCACTTTTTAAACAATGTTCTTTCAATACCTTACAATGTCCGTTTACAAGCATTGGTTTCTTTTGGCTCATAGCCTCTAAAAGTATTAAAGAAAGGCTTTCATAACGAGAAGGATTCACTACAATTTCGGCATGCTGTAGAATTGACATTTTCTCTTCATCACTGACAAAACCTGTATATATAATATCAGGATGCTCAAATCGCTCCATAGCCAGTCCTCCCACCAATACTAATCTTAATGTTGAATCTGAATATTTCTTCTTATAATTCACAAAATAGGTAAGTAAACGATGAATCTTTTTAGGAGTAATACGGCCAATATATAACAAATATCTCTCTGGTAATTGAAACTTTTCTTTTGTCAGCGCCCAATCTGCGGATAAAGACTCCTCTATTCCTACACTCAATATTCCATGAGCTCCCAGAGCCTTGCCCAAGATATTTTCAGCAAGTCTCTGTTCCTCTCCAGTATTAAAACCAACATAAGCTATCTTTGAAAAAGCAGAGGTTAATACTGAACGGAAAGAAATACCCATATTATGCATTGTAGGAATAGCTATCGTTTTTCTACCTGCATACAATGCAGTATAATAAAAAGTGACATAATCAGAAGACATCGCTATAAATGCTTTATATTCATCTACATGTTCACGAATATAATCATTCAATGCGGACGAATAGAATTTATCACTCTTCATCGCCTGCACTTCATCATCATTCTTGTAAGTCCATACAGGAATCAAATAAGACAAGTATTTCAAGATTCCTAATTTAAAAAGGAACTGGCGTAGTTTTCTTGCTGGTTTAGCCCTCTTTGCGAAATAGCGTTCCTTTTCACGCTGAACAGGATTCGTCCTAAAACGACGAATCACCACTCCATTCCATTCCTCCTCACCTTCCGGATATATATTTTCACCCGTCGCAACATCTCTGACACAGGTAGTAAGTACTTCCACATCATAATCAGGTACTAACCGTTCTGCTAACATCTGACAATGATATTCAGCCCCGCCATTTATATTTTTGCCATATCTGACAACAACAAAAGCAACTTTCTCTTTCTTCATAGCTTCCCTTAATACAACATTCTACTTATGAGAGCATCTGAATCACATTTTTCATCCGTCCTATAATCATCTCCCAATTATAATTCTCCTGAACATAGTGACGCCCTTTCTCTCCCATCTGTTGACGTAATGTTTCTGAGTTCTCAAGGTGATGCAATTTTCGCATAAAATCTCTACGATTCATATAATACAAAGCTGCATAATTACTCTTTTCACAATGTTCTCTCAACACATTACACCTGCCATTGACCAACATCGCCTTACCTTCGCTCATCGTTTCAAGTAAAATAAGTGATAAACTTTCATATCTGGAAGGATTCACTATTACTTTAGCATTCAACTGAATCGCTACTTTCTCCGCATCATCAACAAAACCTGTGTAAATTATATCCGGATGTTCGACTGTCTTTCCAAAAATACCTCCGACTAAAACTAGCTTTAATCGAGAATCTACATATTTCTTTTTATAGCTTAAAAAATACTCAACTATATTATTCAACTTTATAGCATCAATTCTCCCTACATACAATAGATAATCTTCCGGCAAATTATATTTTACCTTTGTTTGCTCCCAATCAGCAGCTTTCGTCTTCTCTATACCTACACTTATAATGCCGTGAGCAGCCAAAGGCTTTCCAACTATATTCTCTACCAATTTCTGTTCTGCCTCTATATTAAATCCAATATAGGCAACCTCAGAGAAAACAGAAGTAATAATAGAACGAAAGGATGAACCGTTATTATGCATAGTAGGAATCAGAATCGTCTTCTCCGGTGCATATAGTGCAGTATAATAAGTATGAGGGAAAAAGGAAAGCGGAATGAATGCTCTATAAGAAGCTTTATTCTCTCTTATAAAAGCATACATTGAAGATGAATAAAAAACCTGACTATTCAAGGCCTTTATTTCTTCTTGTTCTTTATAATGCCAAATCGGTTTCACATAAGACAAAGGCTTCAAAAGACGACATCTGTACAAGAAGTGCCTCCACTTCTTTGCCGGAGCCGCCTGCCTGACATAGCTCTTATGTAAGTCCGGTTCAACAGGATCTGAATAGAATCGACGTACCAAAACTCCATTCAGGATTTCTTCTCCTTCAGGATATTCATTATCACCGGTAACATAATTCTTGACACACGTAGTCAATACTTCAACATCATAATCGTTAACCAGCCTTTCGGCCAGCATACGACAATGATATTCAGCACCTCCGTTTATATCTTTTCCATAACGAACTACTATAAAAGCTATCTTTTCCTTAGTCATTCTAGTCAATCAACAATTTGTGCTTTCTCTTAAATATAGCACGATAACCACGATATAGCATCCTATAGAAACCGAAGTGTTTACACATAAAATATCGTTTGATTGACATACTCGGGCCTAGTTGCCAAGGAGTAATATGACGATATTCACGCATTTTCAACATCGTTTCATCTATGATATCCTCAAAAGCCGGTGACGGAGGGCACAACAAAGTATGGTTAATCAAATGAATCCCCCTCTTAAGTACGCCAACGGAAGATTCACCTCCAAGTTCCGCATTCTGAATAAACTTATCCTGTTCATAAAGACTCAGGAAATAATGATATTCCTTTACCGGATCATAACCACCACGAGTAATGCTTTCATTCTTATGAATCATATAATGGTATTTAGAGACACAACTCAATACCACTTTCTGAGAGCTATAAAATACTTTATATAATACAGCTACGTCCTCATAAACCCGTCCGACAGGGAATGAAAGGCGGTCAAACAATTTACGTTTAAAGAGCTTCGCCCATAAATAGTTCTTTACCAAGTCATTCTTTACCAAAGCACGTATAATCTCCTTTCTGGAGAAAACATACAACTTACCCGTGTTGTTGATTATTTTAGAAGGTCTTCCCTCCTGCTCAAGAAGATAAGTACAAGCAGAAACATCTGCATCATGCTCTTGCATCAAAGTGTAAAGATACTGATACATATCATGATCAATCCAGTCATCACTGTCGACAAAGCCCAAGAGCTCTCCCGTAGCTGCAGCCAAACCGGCATTACGGGTAGCACTCACCCCACTATGAGGCAAATGAATAGTCTTAATGCGCTGATCCATACGCGCATACTCATCGCAGATACCGGAAGAGCCGTCGTCAGAACCATCATCAACTAAGATAATCTCAAGGTTCTTATAGGTCTGCTCCAATATAGATTGCAGACAAGTCTTCAAATAGTCCTTTACATTATAAACAGGCACTATAAGACTAATCAATGGTCCAGAGATATTAGTATTCATATTATTCTACTTGTCAACTTTTTATTTTTACTGCAGCCCCTTCTATATAGAATGCTATATAACAAGGAATACTGCAAAACTACCCTCTATTTTAAATAAATTTCACACTCGTATGTGATTCGATAATACAATCTAAACACTCTCAAATCAAACAATTACCTCTTATTTGCCATTTATACAGTATAATTCGTCTAGTTTCCAAAGTTCATTCAAAGATTTCCACTGTTTATCATTCAGGTTAGTTTTCCCATTATTTTTCTTTTGTAAGCTATTATTCTGCGTTTGAGGCAACTCTATCGGCCGGGGATAGAATTCACCCCCTCCTGTCACCTTGACCCGCCTCTTTAATTCATTCGCTTTCAACCATAAATCATCCGCAGACGGACAATGTTCACTGATTATTTTCCAGTCAAACAACTCCTCTCCATACCAATGGGGAGGATAATAAATCCCGCCACATCCGATTGCCACATTCTGCAAAGAGCTATTCACCGACATCGTAAACACTTTCGTCCACTTTCTATATACCGAAAAAGAATTTCCATCCATATGAATCTTCCGGATAACGTTTCCGCAAACTGTATCCGGATACTGATACGATAAGGAAAGCAAACGCTCAACCGTATTCCGGGGATAAATCAAATCATCATCCACTGTTATCACTTTACTATCCGGATATTCACGGAAAACATAATGATACTTCTTATGTGAACGGAAATTCTCAGACACAAATCTGAATTCTATTCCTTTAGCCATCAATCTTCTAAGTTCTTCCGGCAGATCATTCAACCGTCCGGGGAACTCCTGTTCCGACAACCATACAATTATCTTTTCGGGCGGACAAGTCTGCCACAGAATTGATTTCAACATCAAATGAAGCTGAGAGATACGGGGAGGAAACGTCGTCAACGAGACAATGACTCCCGAATGGTTCGATAATGTCGGAGCATCAGTGTCTTGCTGATAAGCACGCACCACTTTATCATGATACTTTGCTCTTCTCCACCTGCAAGGCAAAGAATAGATATGTCGGTAAAATCCTCCTTTTTCCTTATAGGAAGTCAGCTTCTCTTCTTCCCGTATATAGCGATCATAATAACTGTTCACCTTCACAGACTGACCTCTCAGTTCATCCTTTACAATGCCCAGAGAAGCCCATTGAACCTTTGCTCCACGAGTATGCTTTCGTATATTCCGGTTCTTCTGAATAGAGTCTTTCGTCTTATACCCTCTTGCATGATCCAAATGGAGGCATACGGTAGAGTAACGTATCTGCATACCATGAATTCCATAGTTCTCCAGACGTTCTCCAAATTCACGGTCTTGTCCACCGTACTGCATACGCTCATCAAAACCATTCACAGCCAGAATATCGCTTAGCCAACCGGAAGCGTTATGCCCGTTCCAGCTTGCTTTGGTAGGAGTAAATGTATTTAATGCCCACCTTTTAAATCCTGTAGCAGTCAGTTTATTATTTTTAAAAGAGGCAGGCATCCCTTTTCCTCTCATCCATTGCAGATCAAAACATCTGCCGGATAATATATCGTCCTTTGTAATATCTTTCGACAAATCCATACTCAACTTATGATATCCGCCGGACAGGAAACGTCCTTTACGGCGAAGACACAGGTGAGTTGAGACGAAGTCTTTACGTGGAATACAATCGCCATCACTGAAAAGCAGGTAATCTGCTTGCGCAGCCAGTATGCCTTTATTCAGAATATCGCACTTACGGAATCCTTTATCTTCGTGCCATACATGCTTCACCTGAAAGGATAATTGCGGAGTTATCCTCTGCAACATATCATAAGTTTCTTTCCGCGAACCATCATCGGCAACAATCAATTCAAAGTTCTTAGTATCCTGGGCTTCATATCCCCACAACACCTTCTCCAGCCATTCAAGCTGGTTGCAGGTTGACAGTACGACCGACATCTGCAAAGAAGTAGTCTTCCGGCTAAAACGGATAATAGAATAATTGCACTCCATCTGTTCCCCAGCCCAATAAAGTTCTCTCGAAATCTCCCTCCATCCGGCTAAGTCCACACGATCAGTGCCATCAATGTCTTCCTCCTTATGCAAACGAACCAGACATAATGCGTCCTCATCCTGATCTTCTTTCAAGTCAGCATGATGAGCCAGCAAGTAGTCCCGTACTTTTTCATCCGAACAAACAACATTATTTTCAAAAGCTACTATCATTAATTACCCTCCTTTAGCCATTAAATATCCAACTGAAACCAGACCTGATGTCTGCGACGATATCTGTTCCAGAATTTCTTTCTGTAATGCAGAATCAAACGCACACATTCTTCTTCATCCATCCCTCTCGAACGGGCATATTCTTTTCCCAACAAGATGAAGAAGGGTGTCTGCCCCCATAAACGGGCAAAATTCGCACAACCTTTCTTAATATCCACTTCGCCAAAATGCATTCTGTTAATATCCACCAGTGAGAAATGATATTCCTCTCCTATCTTGTCATACAGGATATTTCCCGGGGAATAGTCCAAATGCAGAATTCCGGCTTCATGCAAACGCGCTGTAAATTCCGCAAAAGCGGTCACTACATCTTCGCAGCTTTTTATATCCGCATTGCCAAACTGGCAAAAATTATATCGATAGGGAGATTGTATGCTCATAAAATATGAATGACCAATCAAACCCATTTTTGTCTCTTCTATATAGGCAATAGGACATGGGGTTTCAAACCCTTTCTCCAACAGTTTCTCCGGATAAACAAAAGCCCGTTTCCCTTTCGAAGGGCGAAAGAAAGCATAAGCGATCCGATTTATCAGTGGAGGTATCGTATACCGTTTCACGTTAATATCCAATCCATCCACCGTGATCATCTTTATCAAATTTCGCCCGGAATGAATTACCGTTCCTATTGTCTCAAAATCTTTCGGAATACGTTCTACATATTCTCTCAGATATTCGTATTTGGGGTTAATCATTATTTTCATCTTACGAAAAAACAAGAATGGTCATACTTCTCTTCATCTCTCAACTCTTTTGCCCGGTCATCTTAAAATATTTATCCAACACAAGCAGTGATATCAAATTTTCTCTTCTCTTATCTTTAAACTGGGACACATATTCATGGGCATGTCTGATGATCTCCAATGATTCGTCTACATGCTCTATATAGTAATTCAACCGTTCCTCCAGATCAGAGAAATCCGGTTTTATTTCAATATAATGATAATTGGGAATAAGCGTGCCTTCCATAAACCATGTCTCACAGGTAGGCCGGGGCATCACTGCTATTGAATTTGATGACATCACCCATTTCAGGTTGCTGGCCACATCGATTCCTTCAAGAGCCATTATGAATTTATAATCCAAATGCTCATTAATCGTTTTCTTCTCCGTACGCCACTCTGCCGGATCAGTCGTATTTTTGCTAACATCTCCCAGATCGCACATCGGATGATGAAAATACATTTCCATAAAAAGCTTTCTGGAAGGTTTTCCTTTTACCTTTCCACGAAAGATTACCATATTTTTCTTCTCAGTAAAAGCCTTCTTGTCGTCCACAAATATAAAATGACGAACCTTATCCAGTTTCATCACAATCGAATTCACGTTATCATCTGTCAGCGGACGACTTTTCACAATAGAGGGATAGTCGGGAACAAATGTCACATCACCGGGACAAAAGCCCCACTGAAACTGATCAGAAAACCAGCGGGTATATTGATAAGTATCAAAGAAATACACTTTTTGTTTGCTCATCTTGTGCTCTGAAAGATGCGGAGCAGAAGAAGGTAATTGCACCGTTCCGGAAAGTTTGTTATAATAGTCAACGCGACGTTCTATATAATCCTTGTCCTTCCGGCGGGATAGTGAAGACAACTTTCCTTGTAACCGTAGCCGGAAAATGCCTTTCGGAATGACCAGTCTGAGAGCATTTACCGAATAGTAAATGAACTTAGGATTCTTCCCGCTACGCAACTTATATAAAAGTTTATTCTTCATTCTTGTTCCATATCTCAGGAGTACCTGGCTCCTAATTGATTATTCCTTCAATCTTCGCTATCACCTGTTCGGGTTTTATTTCTCTCAGGCAGGCATAATCGCCCCGCCAGCATGGTTTCTGTCCGTATACGGAGCAGGGACGGCATGACAGGTCAAGCTGTACCGTATTGACCGGCAACTGTTTCCATCCCATAAACCCGGCATATGGATGAGTAGCTCCCCAAACAGAGATCACCGGAATGTTGACCAGCGAAGCCAGATGCATATTCGCCGAATCCATCGAGAGCATCACATCCAGATGACTCATTAGATTCAGTTCGGTACGCATATTCAACTTACCAATCATAGAAACGACGGTAGGATATTTCGCCACCCAGCCATCGAATACTTCCTGTTCACTCTTGCCACCTCCGAAAAGGAAAACCTTCACCTTCGGATCGGTGGCAAAATGGGCTACTACCTGCTCCTGCAATTCAATAGGGTATATCTTACCCATGTGCTTGGCAAAAGGAGCTATACCAATCCATTTCAAATTATCTTTTGCGCCTGTGACAGGTTCTATCTCTGCAAAGTTTCCTTTTTCATCTCCATAAATCGAAGAAAAATTCAACAATACAGGAAAACCCAGTTTCTCCAGCACATCGGCATAACGACGGAAAGAACTTTTCTGGTTCTCCAATACTTTATGCCGGCGGCGGACTAATTTTTCTTTTCCCACTCTACCTTTATAGATAGATGCCACAGGTATATTAGCCAGCCGGAACCTCAGACACAAGTATTTCGTACGAAGTACATGATGAAAATCTGCCACATAGTCGAAACACTTTGCTTTCAGTTCCGAATAAAGGGTGTTCAACCCCCATAATCCTTTATGTTTACCCGTCAGGTCAGCACCGATAAAACTCACATTTGCAGGAAGTCCCTGAAAAAGCGGTTGCCACACAGCACGACTCAACACAGTAATTTCAAGTTGAGGATATTGTACTGCCAGCGAATGTACTACCGGTATCGTCATGGCTACATCGCCAAGAGCCGAGAAACGGATAATGAGAATACGCGCCATTCGTTATTTTTTTGCATAAAGCACCGGATTCAGCGCCGGGTCATTATACATCTTCATCTGTTTATATACTTTCATATACTTCTTCCCTGCCTCGATGTCAGCCAGCAGCTGGTCGATAGCCGAAGAAAGGTCTTTCCGTTGTTCCAGCAGAATATCCAGTTTTACCTGGCATTGTGCACGATGTTCTTCCGTCGTATCCGTACGTTCCACTTCTTGCTGCATGTGGTAAATTTTCAAAGCAAGAATAGAGAGACGGTCTACTGCCCAGGCAGGACTTTCCGTATTGATGGTAGCATCTGCCAGCGGCTTTACATCCTTATATCGATCAAGAAAATAGCTATCGATCAACTCCACCAGATCCGTACGGTCCTGATTGGATTTATCGATTCTTCTCTTTAAAGCTACGGCTGCCACCGGATCAATATGCGGGTCACGGATGATATCTTCGAAATGCCATTGTACGGCATCAATCCAGTTTTTCAGATACAAATAATACTCTATCGACTTCAACTCGTAAGGATTGTTCATCGGCGCATCTACGCTGTCCGTCACATGGTAATCTGTCGTCGATTTCCAAAAAATATCATTGCAAAGGTTACTAAATGTCATAATCTTAACTAGCTAATAGATGTATAATAGGACAAAGCTATGTAATATTTTTCAGACAAGCAACCGTTTCTTACTTTTTTATTTCTTACCTTTGTCTGAGTAAAAAAGGAATTGTATATGAAAATTATTATAGATGATAAGATACCTTATATAAAAGAGGCAGCAGAGAAAATTGCCGAAGAGGTAATCTACGCACCGGGAAAGGATTTTACACGGAAACTGGTACAGGATGCGGACGCACTCATCATCCGGACCCGCACTCACTGCAACCGCGAATTGCTGGAAGGCAGCAAAGTAAAATTTATCGCCACAGCAACCATCGGATTTGACCATATCGACACCGAATACTGCAAGCAGGCGGGTATCGAGTGGGCGAATGCCCCGGGATGCAATTCCGCCTCGGTGGCTCAGTATATACAATCCTCTCTTCTGATCTGGAAATCTCTTCGGAATAAAAAGCCGGACGAACTGACGATCGGCATTATCGGTGTAGGTAATGTAGGAAGCAAGGTGGCCAAAGTCGCACAGGATTTCGGTATGCGTGTACTACTGAACGACTTGCCAAGAGAAGAGAAAGAAGGAAACATTACCTTCACCTCACTAGAGAAAATAGCCGAAGAATGTGATATCATCACCTTTCACGTACCTTTATATAAGGAAGGGAAATATAAAACGTACCATCTGGCAGACGAGAATTTCTTCCGGTCTCTCCAACGGAAGCCTGTTGTCATCAACACTTCAAGAGGAGAAGTGATCGAAACAAACGCCCTGCTGGAAGCCATCAACAACGGTACAATCTCGGACGCAGTAATCGACGTATGGGAACATGAACCGGAAATCAACCGTAAATTATTAGAAAAGGTACTGATAGGCACCCCACATATCGCCGGATACTCTGCCGACGGAAAAGCAAATGCCACCCGAATGTCGCTGGACTCCATCTGCCGTTTCTTCCACCTAGGCGCAACTTATGAAATCACCCCTCCCGCCCCATCTTCGCCTATTATCGAAGCAAAAGACCGTGAAGAAGCTCTGCTGAAAATGTACAATCCCATCGAAGACAGCAACCGATTAAAATCCCATCCGGAACTATTCGAAACCTTACGGGGAGATTACCCGTTGAGGAGAGAAGCGAAGGCGTATATGCAGGTAATAAGTAATAGGTAATAAGTAATAGCCATGCGGATATCTAGCGAACGGGCACGGTACCAAAGTAACTACGATTATTACTTATTACCTATTACTTATTACTTCTTCTACAACATGTGGGAAATGCTCATACTCCAAAGCGTGTACTTTTTTAGCCACCTCTTCGGGTGAGTCATCGGGAAGTACGGGGCAGGTGGCTTGGAAGATGATGCTTCCTTCGTCGTAGTGCTCATTAATATAATGTATAGTAATGCCAGTTTCTTTTTCGCCCGCAGCCACTACGGCTTGGTGAACTTTGTCGCCATACATACCTTTTCCGCCGAACTTGGGCAGGAGAGCAGGATGTATATTTATGATTTTATCGGGATAAGCATGCAAAAGCAAATCCGGCACGCGGACAAGGAAACCTGCCAGCACGATAAAGTCAATGCGATATTCCTGCAAAATAGCCAGAATTTCATCTCCGGCTGTCCAGTCCTCCTTCGGGAACACGTTACAGGGCACTTTCAAACGATACGCACGTTCCAAAACGTAGGCATCACTTTTATTAGAAAGTACTAACGACACCTCAACGGAGTCGCTCTTCTGGAAATACCGGATGAGATTCTCGGCATTTGAGCCGGAACCGGAAGCGAAAATGGCGATGTTTTTCTTCATTATACTCGAATTCAATGCACAAAACAGTGAAAAATGTGCAAAAGACTGCATTTATTTAGTCAAATATTTGCGCAAAACGATAAATATTCATTCCTTTGCACCGCAAATTTAAAGAAATAAAACTAATTATTAATTAAAAACTTAAAGTTATGTCTGAAATTGCATCAAGAGTAAAAGCGATTATCGTTGATAAATTAGGCGTAGAAGAATCAGAAGTTACTAACGAAGCAAGCTTCACTAACGATCTGGGAGCAGATTCTCTTGACACTGTAGAACTTATCATGGAATTCGAAAAAGAATTCGGTATCTCTATTCCTGATGACCAAGCAGAAAAGATTGGTACTGTAGGTGATGCTGTATCTTATATCGAAGAACACGCTAAGTAATTATCCGATTTCATCAATATGGAATTAAAAAGAGTGGTAGTAACAGGCCTTGGCGCCATTACTCCTGTTGGCAATGATGTACCCGAATTCTGGGAAAATCTAGTGAACGGGGTTAGTGGAGCAGGGCCTATTACTCATTTTGATGCGTCGCAATTCAAGACCCAGTTTGCATGCGAAGTGAAAAACTTCGATGTAACTAAATATATCGACCGCAAAGAGGCAAGAAAGATGGACTTATACACTCAGTATGCTGTCGCTGTTGCCAAAGAAGCGGTATCGGACTCCGGTCTTGACGTCGAAAAAGAAGATTTGAACAGAATCGGTGTTATTTTTGGCGCCGGTATCGGTGGTATACATACATTCGAGGAAGAAGTAGGCAACTACTACACTCACAAGGAAATAGGTCCCAAGTTCAATCCGTTCTTCATCCCGAAGATGATCTCGGATATTGCTGCCGGACAGATTTCTATCATGTATGGCTTCCATGGTCCTAACTACGCGACTTGTTCAGCATGTGCTACTTCTACCAATGCCATTGCGGATGCCTTCAACCTGATTCGTCTGGGTAAAGCAAACGTAATCGTATCCGGTGGTTCGGAAGCAGCCATCTTCCCTGCAGGCGTAGGCGGTTTCAACGCTATGCATGCTCTGTCAACACGCAACGATGAGCCTAGCAAGGCTTCACGTCCATTCAGCGCAAGCCGTGACGGCTTCATCATGGGCGAAGGTGGCGGTTGCCTGATTTTGGAAGAACTGGAACACGCTAAGGCCCGTGGTGCGAAAATCTATGCAGAAGTTGCCGGTGTAGGCATGTCTGCAGATGCTCATCACCTGACAGCTTCCCATCCGGAAGGTCTTGGTGCCAAACTGGTAATGCTGAACGCTCTGGAAGATGCAGAAATGGATCCGAAAGAAGTAGATTACATCAACGTTCACGGAACATCTACCCCGGTAGGTGATATTTCTGAAGCGAAAGCAATTAAGGAAGTATTCGGTGATCACGCATACGAACTGAACATCAGTTCTACAAAATCAATGACTGGTCACTTGCTGGGAGCTGCCGGCGCAGTAGAATCTATCGCAAGCATCCTTGCCATCAAGAACGGCATTGTTCCTCCGACTATCAACCACGAAGAAGGTGACAACGACGAGAACATTGACTACGACCTTAATTTCACGTTCAACAAAGCTCAGAAACGTGAGGTTAATGTTGCCCTGTCCAATACATTTGGATTCGGTGGTCACAATGCGTGCGTTATCTTCAAGAAATACGCTGAGTAAAATCGTGTTACGTAACCAAATAGATAAGATAAGACTCCTGTTCCGCAAAGACAGAGAGTCTTATCTTTGTTTTTACCGGATACTCGGATTTTATCCGCACAATATCCAGATTTACGAACAAGCGCTCCTGCACAAGTCATCTGCCGTCCGCTCCGAGAAGGGACGTCCGCTGAACAACGAACGGCTGGAGTTTTTGGGTGACGCCATCCTCGACGCCATCGTAGGAGATATTGTCTATAAACGTTTCGAAGGGAAACGGGAAGGTTTCCTGACAAACACACGTTCCAAGATCGTACAACGGGAGACTTTGAACAAGTTAGCCGTGGAGATCGGTCTGGACAAACTTATCAAATATTCTACCCGCTCCTCTTCCCACAACAGTTATATGTACGGGAATGCTTTCGAAGCATTTATCGGAGCCATTTATCTTGATCAGGGGTATGAACGTTGCAAGCAGTTTATGGAGCAGCGGATCATCAACCGTTATATTGATCTGGACAAAATATCCCGCAAAGAAGTTAACTTCAAGTCCAAGCTTATCGAATGGAGCCAGAAGAACAAGATGGAGGTTTCCTTTGAGTTGATCGAGCAGTTCCTCGACCATGACAGTAATCCCGTCTTCCAGACAGAGGTTCGTATCGAAGGGCTTCCTGCCGGAACCGGTACGGGCTATTCCAAGAAAGAGTCTCAGCAGAATGCCGCGCAAATGGCTATCAAGAAGGTGAAAGACCAGACATTTATGGATACAGTCAATGAAGCGAAGTTGCAGCATTCGATGCCGTCAGAAGTGGACACAGAGTTGGTTGAGCCCGAATTGACTGAGTCGGAAGCCATGGAACCGGATACCTTGGAGACCGAAACACCGGAAGTGGAAACGGCTGCAAATGAAGTCGAAACGACTGTTAATGAGGTCGAAGCAACAGAAACTGAAAAGGCATGATAACTCCAACTACCATCCTAACGATAAAAGAGTAAATTATAAGTTAACCGAAACAAATCCCCATACGGCGGCCTTGAATTACTAAATCGTGATCTTCAGTTACCAACTTCAATTTACCGGCCACTTCTTCAAGAGGGATGGATGAAATGTCATCTCCTTTTAAAGCAATCATACGCCCGAATTGCCCGTTAGCAATCAATTCTGTCGCGTGTCCTCCCATACGGGTAGACAGATTACGGTCAAAAGGAGTAGGCGAACCACCACGCTGAATATATCCTAATACGGTTTCACGTGTTTCGATACCCGTTTCATATTCTATTTCCTGTGCGATGTATTCCGCAGCACGTTTCCGACCATCCGTCAAGATGCCTTCTGCCACCACTACGATAGAATAGGGTTTACCTTTTTTCAGTCTTTCGAGGATTGTATTTCCTATATTCTTGATGTTGTAAGGGATTTCGGGGACAAGAATGACGTCGCCGCCACCTGCCATGCCCGAATACAGGGCAATCCAGCCGGCTTTATGCCCCATCACTTCAATAACCATCACTCTTTTGTGCGAACTGGCGGTAGAATGCAAGCGGTCGATGGCATCCGTAGCGATGCTCACAGCGGAGTCAAATCCAAAGGAAATATCCGTTCCCCAAATATCATTATCAATGGTTTTGGGGACTGATACGATGTTGACGCCCATTGCGGCAAATTTAGCGGCAGTTTTCTGCGTTCCGTTTCCTCCGATGCAGACGACACAATCCAGTCCCATTTCCTGAATATTCTGAAGAATCAGTGCCGGCTTGTCGACATCCGAGACGACGCCTCCTTTTTTAAAAGGTTTCTCGCGCGAAGTACCCAACATCGTACCCCCTTGGTTCAACAATCCGGATAAGGATTTATCAGTAAAGGATTCGATGTCTTTTGTCAGCAAACCTTGAAAACCACTATGAATTCCTATTACTTCCATCCCATAGTGATTGATGGCAGTTTTGCACACGCCACGAATAGTGGCATTTATACCGGGGCAGTCTCCTCCGGAAGTCAGGATTCCAATTCTCATTGTCGTTTTTTTTAGTCAGAAACTCGGGATTCAAGAAAAGTCGCCAAATTTTAACGATTATTTCCGTCGTAAAGATAGAAAAAAAAGATAAATAAGGTTACTTTTGCACGACTAAACATTATTATGTTAAAGCAGAAATGAATATTACAAAGATTATTAGTAAGACTTTCGATTCCCGTTTAAAACAAATAGACCTTTATGCTAGTCAGGCTAGTGAGATACAGCACCGTGTGCTGAGTCGCTTAGTGAACCAAGCTGCACAGACAGAGTGGGGAAAAAAGTACGACTACGCCTCCATCCGTAGCTATGAGGATTTCAGAAACCGCCTTCCAATACAGACTTATGAGGAAATAAAGCCTTATGTAGAACGCTTGCGGGCGGGGGAACAGAATCTGCTTTGGCCATCGGAAATACGCTGGTTTGCCAAATCATCCGGAACGACCAATGATAAAAGCAAATTCCTGCCTGTCAGCAAAGAAGCTCTGGAAGACATTCACTATAGAGGCGGTAAAGATGCTGCGGCACTCTACTTCCGCATCAATCCGGACAGTCACTTTTTCTCGGGAAAAGGGTTGATTCTGGGAGGCAGCCATAGTCCGAACCTCAACTCCAACCATAGTTTGGTGGGAGACTTGTCGGCGATTCTGATTCAGAACGTCAATCCGTTAATCAATTTCATTCGTGTGCCGAGCAAGAAAATCGCTTTGATGAGCGAATGGGAAACCAAAATAGAAGCAATAGCCAACAGTACTATTCCGGTCAATGTGACCAGTTTGTCCGGTGTACCCTCATGGATGCTGGTACTTATCAAGCGTATTCTCGAAAAGACCGGCAAACAAACTCTGGAGGAAGTGTGGCCGAATCTGGAAGTATTCTTCCACGGCGGAGTGGCTTTCACCCCTTATCGTGAGCAGTACAAACAGGTGATTCACTCAAAGAAGATGCATTATGTAGAGACCTACAACGCTTCCGAAGGGTACTTTGGTACGCAGAACGATCTTTCAGACCCTGCCATGTTGCTGATGATCGACTACGGTATTTTCTACGAGTTCATTCCATTGGAAGAAGTTGATAAGGAAAATCCACGCGCTTACTGCCTCGAAGAGGTGGAGCTTAACAAAAATTACGCAATGGTGATTTCTACGTCCTGCGGATTGTGGCGATACATGATCGGTGATACGGTGAAGTTTACCAGCAAGAACCCATATAAGTTCGTCATCACAGGACGTACGAAGCATTTCATCAATGCTTTTGGAGAAGAACTGATTGTAGATAATGCCGAAAAAGGCTTAGCTAAGGCTTGTGCCGAGACAGGTGCACAGGTGAGCGAATACTCTGCCGCACCGGTATTTATGGACGAACATGCCAAATGCCGTCATCAATGGCTGATAGAATTTGCCAAGATGCCGGATTCCGTAGAGAAATTTGCCGCAATACTTGATGCTACATTGAAAGAAGTAAATTCGGACTATGAGGCGAAGCGTTGGAAAGATATTGCTCTGCAACCACTGGAAGTCATCGTTGCGCGTCCGGGATTGTTCCATGACTGGCTGGCAAGGAAGGGGAAATTAGGCGGACAGCACAAAGTGCCCAGATTAAGCAATACACGCGAGTATATAGAAACAATGCTGGTGCTGAACAATGAATAAAGTTATCCGAACAAATTAAATCATTATATGACAGGAAGTGTCCTACGGTGTACATAATATGCACTGTGGGACTTTTTTTTGTATCACCAGCTTGCAACTGGTATCTGCAACGCTATAAGCAACAGATAAAGAATAAAATGAGTCGATTCTGTTGCAGATGGCAGATGATTTTTACTTTTTCAAACTTTATAGAGACTGAAGCAATGATTCTTCTACAATGATTCCACCGCCTAACAACAAGCCATCTTTATAGAAGGCAGCAGCCTGCCCGGATGCGATTGCCGTCAACGGTTCGTGAAGTTGTACATGCAGGAAGTTATCCGGTGTAACTGTCACGGTACAATGATTTTCCTGTTTCCGATAGCGAATCTTCACAATGATATCCGCATGCCCTAACAAACGTTCCCGATTAACAATATTCCAATCTTTAAGGAACATCTCCGTTTTCTCCAAAGCCTGTAGGGAAGCAAGTACTACTTCATTCTTTTCCGGGCGAATTTCCTTCACAAAGACGGCACGATTCAAATGAATGCCCAAGCCACGCCGCTGTCCGACGGTATAAAAAGGATAGCCCTCATGCCAGGCTATAAAATCTCCCTTTTCATCGACGAATCGTCCACGTCTGACTTCCGCTGACCAAGTCTGACCTGCACTGACCTGTGGCTGACCTACGCTGACCTGCGACTGACAATTGCTGACCAACCACTTTTTCAGGAAGCTTCGATAATCCATCGGGCAAAAGCAAACTCCCAAACTGTCCCTTTTCACCGCCACTTTCTGAAATCCCCGTTCAGCAGCAAAGGCACGTGCTTCCACTTTGGTAATATCTCCCATCGGAAGCAACATTCTCCGAAGAATATCCTGTTTGAGTCCCCATAAGAAAAAGGTCTGATCCTTGTCCGAATCGGCAGCGTAAGTTATATAACAGGTATCATCCACCTTTACTTTCCGTACATAATGCCCCGTAGCAATATAAAAAATTCCCATTTCATCGGCAATTTTGGATAGAAGAGGCCATTTCAGATAGTTATTGCATAATGTGCAGGGCACAGGAGTATGTCCCACCATATATTCACGCACAAAATATTCGATGATCTGTTTGCGGAATATCTCACGGGCATCATACGTGATATGACGGATTCCCAAACGCTCTGCCAAATGGCGGGCATCTTCCAGATATTCGGTCGAGTCGTTCAACTCATAGAAACGGAAAGTAACTCCGGTCACCTCATATCCGGCTTCCAGCAATCGCATAGCAGCTACGGAACTGTCCGTACCGCCGCTCATTCCTAACAATACTCGTTTGTTTTCTTCCATCATGCTGCAAAATTAAGGATTTTCCCGTATCTTTGTTTGTTAAAGCCTAAAGAGAATGGAAGAGAAAGCAAATACCGGACAAGTTATCATCGTTTTAACCGAACATCTGACGTTCGGCACACTACTGATTCCTTATATGGCAGAGAAATCTGACGACGGTACATACCAACTCATTGAACAGGCTTTTCACGCTTCACCCGAAGCAATCAGCCGGATGAACGAGGCCGAGCAACAAGCTATCGACATCGCCTCTCATTATACAGAGAAATATCTGATGGGGATCTATTCGCGCGAGAAAACAGTATCCCGTTTTCTGCGTAAATTATCCGAAGATCCGGAACGGGTAAAGAACAATATCCGCCCATTCATCGAGAAAAAGTTGCAGGAGATGCTGACATTGATACGCCATCATAATCTTCCTCTGTATCAGAAACAGGTCGGAAGCAAACTGCTATATGCGCATCATGCCTATCATGTGCATCCTCATGACGTGGAAATTCGTTTTACGTTTCTTGCCGATGAGACCAATTTCCGCTACCAGCTACAATGCTATTATGACGGGCAGCCGCTCTCATTAAGTGAGCAAAAGCCTGTTATCGTGCTGACCTCCTCACCGTCCGCCCTCTTACTGGGAATGGAGCTGTACTTCTTTCCGCATATTGAGAGCGTACGCATTCTGCCCTTTACCAAGAAAAAGAAAATCAGCGTCCCTGCTTCCCAAATCGAGAAATACATCGATAACATCGTCATTCCGATAGCACGCTATCATGAAATTACGACTCAGGGATTGAATATCATTGAAGAGATCTATGCCTGTGAAGCTGTCCTGTCTCTTGAAGATACCATTTACGATGAACAGATGTTGCGGCTTAGCTTCCGTTATGGAGACCAGTCATTTACTCCCGACACCGTGACCGAGATGAAGAAGATCATTTACCGGAACGATTTCGGCGAGATATTCTTTTTCCGTCGGGATAGCGATGCCGAAGAAGAGAAGCTCCGGATGTTAACGGATTCCGGCTTGCAACGAGTCAGCGACGTTCATTTCAAGCTGTCGCCCGATGCGCCCGAAAAGACAATTACTGAATGGATCAGTACATATCGGGAGATGTTCCAACAGTCTTTTCTGCTGACAGGAAACATGGAGAATACCCCTTACTGTCTGGACGAAATCCGCATCGAACAGAGTTGTGATGATGAGCCCGACTGGTTTGAACTGCATATCACGGTAGTCATCGGCAATCTGCGAATCCCTTTCTCACGCTTCCGCAAGCACATCCTTGAAGAGAAAAGAGAGTTTCTGTTACCGGACGGACGCATGATTCTTTTACCGGAAGAATGGTTCAGCAAATATGGAAACCTGTTGGAACTGGGCACTCAAACGGAGACGGGGATTCGTCTGAAACCGACCTTTGTCGGTGCCGTACAATCAGCTTTAGAAGAAAACGGGCCTAAAAACCTGCTTTTCAAGAGAGAGATACGTAATATTCCTGTTCCCCAAGGACTGAATGCGAAACTACGACCCTATCAGCAGAAAGGATTCTCATGGATGGTACAGCTGAACAAGCAAGGATTCGGCGGCTGCCTGGCAGATGATATGGGACTTGGAAAGACACTTCAGACCCTGACGCTACTGCAATATATATACAAACCGCTTTCTCCCGATGCGGTCACTGCTCCTATAAAGCCCGTATTTACAGAAAGTACAGCTTCCGACAATCAGCCGGACAAGGAATGTACTGTCGGTAATCCTCCCGCCAAAGAGCAGATAGCAGATGCCGAAGGACAGTTCTCCTTATTTTCGTTCTCCTCCGAAGATGAACTGCTGCCGGACACACGGGAAATCAGAGAGAAAAATAAACCGAAAGAAAATGATCATAGACAGGAACACGGAAAGAACTCCCGTAAGCCTGCCACTTTGATCGTTGTCCCCACTTCCCTGCTCCACAACTGGCGAAGAGAGGCTAAACGCTTCACGACTCTTGCGATAGCGGAATATAACAGCAACACCGCGTTTCCCAAAGGACATCCGGAGAAGTTCTTCAATCATTTCCATCTGATATTCACGACTTATGGGATGATGAGAAATAACATTGATATTCTCCGCTCCTACACATTCGAATACATCGTACTTGATGAGAGTCAGAATATCAAGAACAATGATTCCCTTACTTTCCGTTCGGTCATCCAGTTGCAGGGCAAGCACCGGATTGCACTTACCGGTACGCCTATCGAGAATTCTCTCAAAGATTTGTGGGCACAGTTCCGTTTCCTGCAACCGGACCTGTTAGGAGAAGAAAACGCTTTTCATAAGCAGTTTATCATTCCGATCCGGCAAGGAAACGTCCGTATGGAGAAAAGGCTGCAACAGATCATCGCTCCGTTTATCCTTCGCAGAAGCAAAAGCGAGGTAGCGCCGGAACTTCCCCCGCTTACCGAAGAAACGATCTATTGTGCCATGTCCGAAAAGCAGGGTGAGAGCTACGAACAGGAGAAAAACAGCCTCCGCAACATATTACTCCAGCAACCCGAAAACAGAGAAAGATACCATATGTTCAGCATCCTGAACGGTATCCTGCGTCTCCGTCAACTGGCTTGCCATCCGCAGCTTATCTTTCCCGACTTCGACGGGGTATCGGGAAAAACGGAACAAATCATCGATACCTTTGACACACTAAGAAGTGAAGGACATAAGGTACTTATCTTTTCTTCCTTTGTCCGGCATCTGGAGATACTTGCCGAGGTATTCCGCCAACGGGGCTGGAAGTATGCTCTGCTGACCGGTTCCACCAACAACCGACCTTCCGAAATCGCCCATTTCACCGAGCAAAAGGATGTGCAGGCATTCCTTATTTCTTTGAAAGCAGGAGGAGTCGGTCTTAACCTTACACAAGCCGATTATGTATTTATCATCGATCCTTGGTGGAATCCTGCTGCCGAGTCACAAGCCATCGCCCGTGCACATCGTATCGGTCAGGATAAACAGGTTATCGCCTATCGTTTTATTACTCAGAACAGTATCGAAGAAAAGATTCTCCAACTACAGGAGGACAAGAGGAGGCTGGCAGAAACATTTATTACGGATAGTGAGGCACTGCCTGCACTGAGCAATGAGCAGTGGGCGGATTTGCTGAAATAACAATCAAACATCTCACTATTGCACCATAAAAGTGCATAATCTAAGCATATTTTAATTACCACGCACTTTGTAGTCATCCATTTTCTCCTATCTTTGCAACCCAAAACAATGCGACATGAAATACAAACTCATAGTGCTCGACCTCGACGGCACACTCACCAATTCTAAAAAAGAAATCTCTTCCCGCAACCGGGAAACGCTGATACGCATACAAGAACAAGGTATCCGTCTGGTCCTTGCATCAGGGCGACCGACTTACGGCATCGTACCGCTCGCCAACGAGTTACGCATGAATGAGTTCGGCGGATTTATCCTGTCCTATAACGGTGGAGAGATCATCAACTGGGAAAGCAAAGAAATGATGTACGAGAATGTACTGCCCAATGAAGTCGTTCCGGTACTCTACGAATGTGCCCGCACCAATCATCTAAGCATACTGACTTACGACGGAGCAGAAATAGTGACCGAAAACTCGTTGGATCCATACGTACAAAAAGAAGCCTTCCTCAATAAAATGGCGATACGGGAAACAAACGACTTCCTGACTGACATCACCCTGCCGGTAGCCAAGTGCCTCATCGTCGGAGATGCTGGCAAGCTAATTCCTGTAGAATCCGAGCTTTGCATCCGCCTGCAAGGAAAGATCAATGTCTTCCGTTCGGAACCTTATTTCCTGGAGTTGGTTCCGCAAGGTATCGACAAGGCTTTATCCCTCAGCGTCCTGTTGGAAAATATAGGAATGACACGCGAGGAAGTGATAGCTATAGGCGATGGCTACAATGACCTGTCGATGATCAAATTCGCTGGTATGGGCATAGCGATGGGCAACGCGCAGGAGCCTGTGAAGAAGGCTGCCGACTACATTACACTGACCAATGACGAAGATGGGGTTGCGGAAGCGATAGAGAGAATCTTCAACGTCCCATAAGGCATTCTTCCTTCAGCAGATCAGACAAAATCCCTTGCAAGTTAAGTTGAAATCAATTATTTATTCTAACTTTGCACTTCCAATAGAACAAATATAAAATGTTATGGAACATCAACTTACCATTTACAACACGTTAGATAGAAAGAAAGAATTGTTCGTACCGCTTCACGCACCGCATGTAGGCATGTATGTATGCGGACCGACAGTATACGGTGATGCTCACTTGGGACATGCCCGTCCCGCCATCACATTTGACGTACTCTTCCGTTATCTGACTCATTTAGGATATAAAGTACGCTATGTACGCAATATTACCGATGTCGGTCATCTGGAGCATGATGCTGACGAAGGAGAAGACAAAATAGCCAAGAAAGCCCGTCTCGAAGAATTGGAACCTATGGAAGTCGTTCAGTATTACCTGAACCGCTATCATAAGGCAATGGAAGCACTGAATGTACTTTCTCCCAGCATCGAACCGCACGCTTCAGGTCACATTATCGAGCAAATCCAGCTCGTACAGAAGATTCTGGACGCCGGATACGCTTACGAAAGCGAAGGTTCCGTCTACTTTGACGTAGCCAAATATAATAAGGACTATCATTACGGCAAACTCTCCGGCCGCAACCTCGACGACGTACTGAATACCACCCGCGACCTCGACGGACAAAGCGAAAAACGTAATCCCGCCGACTTCGCCCTCTGGAAAAAAGCGCAGCCGGAACACATCATGCGCTGGCCTTCTCCATGGAGCGACGGTTTCCCCGGATGGCATGCCGAATGTACCGCCATGGGACGCAAGTATCTGGGCGAGCACTTCGATATTCACGGAGGAGGAATGGACCTGATCTTCCCGCATCATGAATGTGAGATCGCACAGTCGGTAGCTTCGCAAGGCGATGACATGGTTCACTACTGGATGCACAACAACATGATTACCATCAACGGTACGAAGATGGGTAAATCACTCGGCAACTTCATCACGCTGGATGAATTCTTCAACGGTACTCACAAGTTGCTGGCACAAGCCTACACTCCGATGACCATCCGTTTCTTCATCCTGCAAGCTCACTATCGCAGCACTGTAGACTTCAGCAACGAAGCGTTGCAAGCTTCGGAAAAAGGGCTGCAACGTTTGATAGAAGCAATCGAAGGACTCGACAAGATCACTCCTGCCGCAACAACTTCGGAAGGTATCAACGTGAAAGAGCTGCGTGCTAAATGCTACGAAGCTATGAATGACGACTTGAATACTCCTATTGTCATCGCACAGCTTTTCGAAGGTGCCCGCGTCATCAATAATATCAACGCAGGAAATGCAACGATCTCCGCAGAAGATCTGAAAGACCTGAAAGAAACTTTCCACCTGTTCTGCTTCGACATCATGGGGCTGAAAGAAGAGAAAGGTTCTTCGGACGGTCGCGAAGCCGCTTATGGCAAAGTAGTTGATATGCTTCTTGAACAACGCATGAAAGCAAAAGCCAACAAGGACTGGGCTACTTCCGACGAAATCCGTAATACATTGACTGCACTCGGATTTGAAGTGAAAGATACGAAAGATGGTTTCGAATGGAGATTAAACAAGTAATTCAAGCTCTCCCTAGCAAGCTGTCTCATTAATCGCATATAAAACTGAGGGTCGATTCTTCGCTGAACCGACCCTCTTTCAAGGTATGAAACACAAACATCAATACCTATTTAAATTCTCTCTTCATTTATTTTCAAGAATTATTTCCACCGGTTGTCCATGCTGACAAGTTACATCCAGTATCGTATGGTCACCTTTATATTCAAGCATTATATTCGCTGGTGTCTCCGACAAACTCCAGCGGCCTTTCAGCTCTATTATTTTATGAACAGGGCGGCTCGGTTCTTTTGTCGTATACGTCTTTTCCGCAATATTCAAGTTCGGGTCACAGACGCTGAGACGAATCGCTGTTTCTCCCTCTGCCGCATACATGACCATCGTTTCCGCAGGAATGGAAGCAACCACCAGCTTATCGTCAGCAGACCGGTAATCTTCAAAAGCAGCATATCCGGTTATACCCGTTTTCCTGTCATAGACAATATGCGCAGTCTGATCACGTTGCCATACTTCGTATGCAGGCGTTTTCTTCAGTTCATCCAAATCCGAAGCTGAAGGCTGAATCAGTACCATATATTCATAAGTAGCATTATTCGGGGCGTTACCATGTTCAATCCAAGCAGAAGAGAATGTTCCTGTAGTCTTTTCGCGGGTTTTCTCATGACGCGACTCCTGTTCGGCTATCTGTGAACGAAGGGTTCCGTCAACTACATGATAATAATTATCATAGCCGTCGTGCAGCCAATAGTTATCCTTACCTGTCTTCTGCTCTTTGCCGTTAAATTTCGTCTGGAAGAGAGTGGTCTCCGTAGGATAGTCAGCATTGCTGTTCGTGATGCCTGTTCCGAGGCAGATCATCCGGTTATCAAAACAGAAGACGGATTTACGGGCTACAAAGTCGGGAGTAAAGTTCTCATAATCACGTTCCGTCAGTTTCATTGCAAACATTCCGTTCATGCCGCCTAAAGAGCTGCTTCCGGAAAAGTTTTCCGTAGACCGTGCCATCGTCGTACCTTTCAGGGGACTGTCCAAGAGTTCAAAAGGAAGATGAATGGTAGTCGTACCGGGCAGACGGTTCCAGTCCCATCCTTCCTGTACAAAACCACTTCCGGCACGGGAGACGGGATTTCCTTTTCCCATAATCTGTACCGATCCGTAGCTTTGATAACGTCCGTAACGATTATCTTTCGCATAGATTTCAGCACCCCATACATCTGTGGTATATCCTTTCAGTGTCACCATCCAGTCTGCACGACGGAAAATACCTGCCGATCCATAGTTATAAACAAAAAAGCCGTGGGGAGCCTGTGCAGGCTGAATACCTTCTTTCCTGAAGAAATGTGCATTCCTCGTATTCCGATCACGTATCAGACGCAAATAATCGGCGGCCAGTCCATGATCGAATGTATTTCCCTGACCGGACAAGTCTCCTGACAATGCAATATTGGCAAATGCTTCTATATCATCGCTTCCCATCTTTCCGCCAAAAGGATGGCGACCGCTAATGCCTGTCCCCCATTCGTAAAGGTTACAATAATTGCGCATGGCGAGGAAGGCGGACTTGATATGTTGCCGTGCCTCTTCCGTCAGTTCAAATCCGGTCCCGTTGGTGAGAGCGATAAATTGGCCGATGGTAGCCAGTACTCCGGTTGTATAGCCGGGATAGAAACCTCCGTGATGAAAGGTCGTTCCATCTACTTTGATACCGCCGAGAGTACCCGGAGTATAATTCAGCGATGAAGACAACCAGCGCGACAAACCATTCAAAGCCTGTTCCTGTTCTCTTGCATCGGGGAACATCATGGCAGAGATAAACTTTGCCAACAAGAGCGTATGCCATGAATCCAGTAATTCATCCCGCTCCGGCGGACACGGTTGACGGATCTCCTGTAAAGCAGCCCAGAAACGTAAAGTGGATAGATAGGCATCCCGGTGAGGATGTTTATAAATCGCGTCCCGCATGAGCCAGGCGGTAGTATATATTTTACGTACCTGATAGCCGTAATGATGGTTCGTCCCCATGCCGCTGCCAAAAGCGAATCCCTGATCCATTGCATAGTCGAATACGGTAAAGTAGTTCTTCTTCGATGTCTCATTCTGATTGTAGAAGGCATCGTATGCAAAACCGGCAAGCATCGTTTCGATATCATTCCATGACATCTCCCCTTTCTTCTTGTCTTGCTCGTCCGGTGCTACAACAGGAGTTCCGGTAAAGCCGGTTCCGGCTGCGGAGGGAGCAATGGCAGCTCTTTCAAAAGTCTTCCTTGCAGCGTCGATCTGTCCTTGGGGAGCTTTCTTCACATCGAGAAATTCAGTCAGGCGTTGTTCGATTGTTTTCAAGTCCTTCTTTTGCCGAGTTGTCAGTTTAGAAAGCAAGGGGACATCATAAGACTGCTGTTCCCACTTCCATACAAGACACCAATGCCAAAGGTCACGATTGGAAAGGCCGTTGTTAGCTGGCAATTGTTGGTCCGGTGTCGTGCGCAGGTTCATCTTCTTTTCCGGAAAGGTCAGGCGATCCAGAAAGATGCGCCCTTTACGGTCGGGAGCGACCAGACGATAAGAAACAATATTTTTATCTTTCTTATCACCATTCATGTAGGCGAAAGATATCCAGCAAGCCCGCCAGCCTGCCGCTTGCAGATGATACGTGAACCAATAAGAGACTTCACCCGCCTTATTTAGAAACTCAAAACGGATAGAGTCCTGCTGGGGTTTCTCGTTATATATCCACAGGGTAATACCAAATTGCTGTTCCTTTTTGGCATTCAGCGATAAGGGTTCTATCTGAACGTCCAGTGCCGAGGCAGGCTGGAAATCCCATTCCAGACTGCTTTCTCCCTCTTTATAGAAAAGAGAAGAAAGTTTCACTTCACCTTTCCCCGAAACTTTGAACGTCTCGGGAACCTTTTCTTCAAACCCTATGACCTGCGCATAAGAGGACAAAGAACAAAACAAGAACAGAAATATAAAACAAACAGCTTTCATGATCATTAATTGTTTAAAGGCAGTTCTTACCACACCCGGGTGTCAGGATGCACGACACCCGGGTGTCAGCATGTATGAGATCCGGGTGTCGGTATGTATGAGACCCGGGTGTCATACAAACCGTATTAGTATACGGTATCAGTAAGGTATACGGTCCGAAAGAATCTTTTCCGTATACCACGGATCGTCGATTTCTTTCAGCATTGCTCCCATTTCACGATAAAGTTGCTCCACGACTTCCTTATTTTCTTCCAAAGGCAGATTATTTAGCTGATAAGGGTCGTTTACGTCATCAAACAGCAGACTTTTCTTTAGCTGTTTCGTCTCCCGGTCGATATACAGAGCCAATGTATAGCGAGCCGTCTTAATGCCGCGCGAAGAGGGGAAATAAGATTGCACCAATCCATCCTTATCTTTCTCTCCATCCAGATTCTGAATATACAACGCACCTGCCGGACGAACAATTTCCGCCTTTTCATCGAAGAAAAGAGGTGCGAAGTTGCGTCCCTGCACCTCGGAAGGAATCGAATCCCCCAGACCGCACAAGCCGAGTACGGTAGGCATAATGTCGGGAGCAGAAAGCAACAAATCATCTACCCGGGGCTGAATCTTACCGGGGAAACGAACCAGGAACGGAATATTCATAGATTCGGAATAGGGAGAGTTCTTAGGATCGTCCGTTCGCTGGCTGCACATTGTTTCGCCATGGTCGGAAGCAAAGATGACTACTGTATTTTTATCCAATCCCAATTGTTTCAGTGCTTCCAGAATCTGTCCGAAAGCACGGTCTACTCCGGTCACAGAAGCAAAGTAGTAACGGACGGATTCCGCCTTTTTCATATTCAGATCTACGTTTGGGCGAATCAGCAGACTGTCCAGAGGTTGATCTTTGTAAAGATTGAAGTCCTGTTCTTCACAATCGTTCAGCGAACGGTATGGGCTATGCGGCGGGTTCATTCCCACCATGATGAAGAATGGCTTCTTCGTATCACGCACGTTTCCTTCATTTCTGAGATAAGAAACAACTTTGCCCGACTCATGGAGCGGTGACCATTCTTTCGGATCATGCCTCTTGCCGTCCGTATCCCAATAATGCGGGTTCTTATGTTCGTCAAACGTGCCGTACGAATACCAATAGTTGAAACCGTGGCGCTGCTCTTTCGGCGTATAAGCGTCCCACACCGGACGCTGTGTTTCTACATATTGTCCCGGATTCTCCGGATCATTCGGAGTCGGGAAGTCAGCGTGAAGTTTACCGAAATAGGCACAATCATAACCGGCCTTGCTGAATACGTCGCCTATGCACTCCGCATCGTCACGCAAAGAGCTGATAGGACGTGTAGAGTTACAGTTCAAAGGTACACCACTGCGATTCGGATACATACCGGTCAGCAACATTCCACGATGGGGGCTGCTCAGCGGACAGTTGCTCTGAGCGGAAGTCAGCACCATAGATTCACGTGCGAAAGTATCTATGTTAGGAGTATGCACGGGGTCTCCCCGGAAGTTTACTTTATCTCTGAAACCTTCCTGATTCCAGAAGCCCATTGCCTGATTGCGATACTGATCAGGAAATACATAGATGATGTTTGGATGTTCTGCCTGCTCTGCCACCTGCTTGGGGGCTTTACAGCCTTGCGCTGCAAAGAGGGTCAAACCTCCCATCAATAAGTTTACTGATTTGTTTATCATGATATAAAGAATAACAGTTAATGCACCGGAAGAGACTAATATATGCACATATCCGGCTAAAGTACAAGCAAGGCAGTTCTTACTTCTTTTCCAGGTCTCTTTTGCGCATCAATCCTTCCAGGAAGTAATAGTCAGCGTAGTTCAAAGGCACATCTATTTCCTGGCCGTGAGGGATACTGCCTACAGAGTGCATCAATATAAAGTTTCCATTCGTACCCACTTTCGCACGATAAGCCGGTGAGCCGAGGCTTTCCATAATCTTATCAGCGGTTTCCTTATAGTGATTGCCCGGCAGATAACCGTCGAGTTCGTACAGAGCAGAAGCCGTACATGCGGCTGCAGAAGCGTCACGAGGTTCGTTCGGAATGTTCGGAGCATCGTAATCCCAGTAAGGAACGAGGTCTTCCGGCAGATTCTTATTGGTAAAGATGAAGTTATACACTTTCTGTGCCTGATCGAGATACTTCTTGTCTTTTGTATAGCGATAGCAAGTGGTATAACCGTATAATGCCCAAGCCTGTCCGCGAGCCCATGATGATTCATCCGCATATCCTTGTGCTGTTTGTCTCTTACGCACTTCTCCTGTTTCGGGATCATAGTCTACCACATGATAACAACTGTTGTCCGGACGGAAGTGGTGAGCCATCGTTGTATCCGCATGTTTCACTGCTATATTGTAAAAGGTAGAGTCACCGGAAAAAGCCGTAGCTTCAAACAGCAATTCCAGATTCATCATATTATCGATAATCACCGGACATTTCCATCCGCGTGTTCCCTGCCAGCCTTTATCGGCATCCCATGACTGGATAACGCCTGCTCCCGGACGGAAACGGGTAGACAATGATTTTGCGGCTTCTACAATCACATCTTTATATTCTTTTTTATCTGCAAAACGGTAACCGTTAAGATAACTGCACCCGATCATAAAGCCGACATCGTGATGCCACTTCAGATATTTCACAGAATCGAGGGCTTCTGTGTATTTTTCTGCCAAAGGCAACCACTTTTTATCCCCTGTCAGATTGTAAGTCAGCCACATGCTGCCCGGAAAGAAACCGGAGCACCAGTCATCAATAGGTATATAGGAGATACTACCATCTGCATTGATGGTTCTTGGATTCAGAATTTTACCGGATTTCTCGATAATGTCTGTCTGAATTGTGTTTTGTGCTACTGCGTTGTCGATGTTGTCCTGAATAAAATCGACTTCAACCTTTTTTTGTCCACCGCAACTCGTAAAGATCAGAAGCGAAAGTCCCAATGCGCTAAGAATTGTTTTCATAATACATGGATTATTTGTTAAGTTAATAATTATCTGGTGGCAAAAGTAGTACTTTCAAATAGAATAGACCGTCCCAAATAATCCAATTCAGGGACAAATTTGGTACATTTCTCTCTTGAAGGGCATATTTGCACAGATATTCCCCAAAAGCCTGCTTAATTTAATGAAATTAAAAATGTAATTATAATAATCTGACTAATATATAATATATTCTGGTCATTTTAAGGAAAAAGGCATTCTAACTCTTCTACATTTTTATTATATTTATTTGTAATTAATCAATTGATTGTTAATTATAATCATCATCATCACGTTTACATAAAGTTATGCAAATTAAATAAGAAATTACTTATTTAGTTAGCTTTGCCATGTCTTTTCTCAGTCAAACTCTTCGTTGATGAGAATCAGATATATATAGATATTTGTACTTAAATCTACAACATATTATGAGCACAACATGCCAACATCAACAAGGTGAAGGATACCTAAAACTCCTAAAGATTTAGATGCATATTATGCTTATAATAAGAAAGATAGGCAAACGTTGTAAGCAATAATATTTATTGTTCGGATGCACTTTAACCATTTTATTATTTATATTTATGAAAAACCACCTAATAACAGTATTTGTCTGCTGTTTATTCTTCATCGGTTGTAAAGATGATAAAGCCAGCTCTAATCAGTATGACCCATCTCAACCAGTAGTATTTACAGATTTTAGCCCTAAAGAGGGAGGTATGCGAACCCGCCTGTACATTGAAGGCAGTAATTTCGGGAATGATCCCACCAAAATTCACATTACGATCGGTGGAGAAAAAACCAAAACTATCGGAGCCGATGGAAAAAAGATTTATTGCATGGTTCCTTCCAAGGCTTTTGATGGAATAATCAATGTTCGTGTAGATGGTCCGGATGGCAAACCTATTGCAGAACATACATTTGAAGAGGAATTCAAGTACACTCCTGCAACGATTGTAGGTACCTTGCTACGTAAGGTAGACGAGGATAATAATTCTGCATTTCAAGAGGGTTCGTTCGATGAAGGAGCTTCTATTCCTTCCAATGACTGTATGGTGTTCGACCCCAAGTACAAGGATGGGGACAATCGGTTACTTTTTTCTTCAAACCATTCTGACGGTCTCCATCTAATAGACCTGACAGAACGGACTGTAAAACGTCTCTTCCCAAGAACGGGATATAGCACAATGTATTCTTTCACATTCAGTGCTGACGGAGACACGTTGCTGTTTACCGATGATCACGGTCAGGACAACACCACCCGGGCAAATATCTATTATTCTCTCCGTCGTGAAAACTTTCGACGAATTCGTCCCTACAACTATGGCAGGACAGCATATAGCTTAGTGTATATGGATGACGGAACCATCTTTTATACCACCTGGTGGGAGGGAAAAGTCTACAAAATGATACGCAATGGAGCTATTCCCAATATCGACGAGAATGCGGAAGTTGCCTTTAGCCTGAGTCAGATATCGGCAGTGGGCGGTTCACATACGATATTATTCAGGCACCCGTCCAATAAATTCATGTATATGCTTTCCGACAATTTTGGCGCAGTGTTCAGAGCCGATTATGATCCGGTGGCAAAAACATTCGGTAATCCTAGCATCATTGCCGGAAACATGAACGATAAAAGTTTCAAGGAAGGAACGGGAGGAAGCGCCCGGTTTAACAAACCACAGTTCGGTGTATTCGTAAAAAACGAGAAATACGGCGAAGGAATTGGTCCTGACAACGACCAATATGACTTCTATTTTTGTGACAGAGAAAATCACTGCATCTGGAAACTGGATCCTCATGGGGTAGCGTCTCTTGCAGCCGGACGAAGTAACGAAAACGCCGACGGCAAAATATGGGGATACGTAGACGGCAATCCATTGCATGAGGCACGTTTCAATCAGCCAGCCGGTCTTGCTTACGACCCCGATACAGATATGTTCTATATTGGAGATATTGATAATAAAGGGATTCGTTATATGACAACGGAATAATACTATTTAAAACACAAGTAAATATGAGAAATGTAATCTTACTATTTTTATTGATAGTAGGCTGGACAACTACAGTCTACGCTCAAAATGAACAAGAGACGATTGAGGTGACGGGAATCGTCACTGATCCAAAGAACGAACCTTTAATAGGTGTGAACGTTACAGCAAGAAATATGCCCGGCTTCGGTGCGATAACAGACATAAACGGACGTTACAAGATCAAGGTTCCCAATTACTCTTACTTGATTTTTTCCTATGTGGGCTTTACAAAGCAGGAAATCTTTATCAAAGACAAAAAAATCATTAACGTCGTTATGGCAGAAACGAAAGAAACGATCATCGACGAGGTTGTTGTCACAGGGACCGGTGCTCAGAAGAAGGTAACTGTGACAGGTGCCGTTACCACAGTCGACGTTTCCCAGCTACGTACTCCGACGGCAAGCATCACCAATGCTCTTGCAGGCAATGTAGCCGGTATACTCGCCCGCCAGACTTCCGGACAGCCGGGTAGCAATATTTCTGAGTTCTGGATACGCGGTATCTCCACTTTCGGTGCCGGAGGCAGTGCATTGGTGTTGGTCGATGGCTTCGAACGTGATATGAATGAAATCAATGTGGAAGATATCCAGGACTTCTCCGTGTTGAAAGATGCCTCCGCAACAGCCATTTACGGTTCACGCGGTGCAAATGGCGTTGTCTTGATCACGACCAAACGCGGCAAGGAAGGGAAGACCCGCGTCAATGCCAAAGTAGAAACCTCGTATAATACACGCACCAGAACTCCGGAATTTGTGGACGGTCCAACATATGCCCGCATGATGAACGAAGCCTTGGTTAGTCGTAGTCAGGCTCCGGCCTATAGCGAAAGCGACTTGGAACTGTTTGCAAACGGGCTGGATCAGGATCTTTTCCCGAATGTGGACTGGATGAACTTAATACTGAAAGACGGTGCCCCCACTTATCGCGCAACTGTAGACTTGACCGGAGGTGGTACGGTAGCCCGCTATTTCATTTCTGCCAGTTATGTAAATGAAGGCGGTATGTACGAGACGGATCGTGCAATGACGGACTATAACACCAATGCCAACTACCATCGCTGGAACTACCGCATGAATGTAGACATAGACCTGACAAAATCCACGCTGCTAAAAGTAGGCGTATCGGGTTCTCTGGACAAGCAGAACCTGCCGGGAAGCCAGTATCATGAAATATGGCACTCGCTAATGGGATACAGTCCCATCGCTTCTCCGGTACAGTATAGTGACGGGAAATGGGCAGCAGTCGGTAGTGAAGGACGAAGAAATCCGTGGGTACTGACCACCCAGCAGGGGTATCAGGAAACATGGAAGAATAAAATACAGACTACGGTTAATCTTGAACAAGATTTGAAATTTATCACAAAGGGATTAAAATTCTACGGACGTTTCGGATTCGATACATATACGGATAACGGTGACAACCGTTTCAAATGGCCGGAAAGTTGGTTAGCGGAACGGCAGCGTACCTCCGATGGAGAACTGCAATTCAGAAGAATAGAGACGCAGAAACTGATGGACGGAACGATGTATTCAAGTGGACAACGGAAGGAATACTTGGAGGCAGAGCTACACTATAACCGTACGTTTGGCGACCACATGCTAGGGGCTGTTTTAAAGTATTCTCAGGATAAGACTACCAATACATCTCACAACGGCAATACAGATAGCTACGAGAAGATTGTACAGAGTATTCAGAATCGTCATCAGGGGTTTGCAGGACGTTTCACATACGGATGGAAATACCGCTACTTCTTTGACTTTAATTTCGGTTACAACGGCTCCGAGAACTTCGCCTCAGGTCAGCAGTTTGGATTCTTTCCCGCCTATTCTGTAGCATGGAACATCGCTGAAGAGTCAATCATCAAGAAACATCTCAAATGGCTGAATATGTTTAAGCTGCGCTACTCATATGGTAAGGTAGGTAACGACAATGTGGGAACCCGCTTCCCATACGTAGAGAAATTCGGGACATGGGATGAAGACGGTTATTATTACGGTGATATCGGCACCAGTAATTATTATTATACCGGACTGACCTATTCGAGAATTGCATCAAGCAGCATCACTTGGGAGGTAGCCAAGAAACATGACCTCGGACTTGACTTCTCTATGTTCAATGATAAGTTCAGTGGCAGCATTGACTACTTCCACGAACAACGCAACGGTATTTATATGGTACGTAGTTACCTTCCTCAGATCATCGGTCTGAATCACATCACAACAAAACCTTATGCTAACGTGGGATCTGTCTTGTCCGAAGGTTTTGACGGTAATATCGCTTATAAACAGAGGATAGGTGAGGTAGACCTTACGGTACGTGCCAACATGACCTATAGTAAGAATGAAATCAAGGAGTATGACGAAGAGAACAGCCGCTATCCGTATAAGATGAAATACGGATTCCGTGTAGACCAGGCACGCGGCCTGATAGCCGAAGGATTGTTTAAGGATTATGAAGAAATCCGCAACAGACCCTCACAGGGTTCAGGCATCATGCCGGGAGACATCAAATACAAGGACGTAAACGGTGACGGAGTCATTAACGGAGATGACGAAGTGCCCATCGGTGCGACCACCCGCCCTAACCTGATTTACGGGTTCGGTGTATCTGCACAATGGAAAGGATTTGATATCAACGTTCACTTCCAAGGAGCCGGCAAGTCATCCTTCTTCATAGACGGATTCACCGTATATCCATTCCAAGAGAAGTCATGGGGCAATATTCTGACGGATGTAGTGGGTAACTACTGGTCGCTGGGAATCAACGAAGACCCGAATGCCAAATACCCGCGTCTGAGTTATGGAGGTAATAGCAACAACTATCGTGCTTCTACTTACTGGCTGCGAAACGGTTCGTACATCCGTTTAAAGAATGTGGAATTAGGTTACAGCATCCCCAAACGGTTTGTCAATAAACTCCATTTGGACCGTGTACGCCTCTACCTGATGGGAACGAATCTGCTGACCTTCTCCGACTTTAAGCTTTGGGATCCGGAACTGGGTAGTTCCAATGGACAACAATATCCGTTATCCAGAACAGTGACCATCGGACTGACGGTAGGAATCTAAAACAATCATTAAAAGAAAAGTTATGAATAAAAATAAATACATTTTATTGGGAGCAGTGGTACTCGGCTTGGGACTCACTTCCTGTTCCGATTTCCTAAATGTAGATCGCTATTTCAGAGACCAACAATCTACAGAACGCATTTTCTCGGACAAAGACTATACACTTCAATGGCTGTCATTCTGCTACAGTCGCCTGCAGGGAGATAATCTGGAGGTGGGACACAGTGACGTATGCCCTTTCAATTTCTCAGACGACCAAGTATTCAACGAACGAGGAGATCGTTTTGCCAAATTCAAGCGCGGCGAATATTTAAATTCCACTGGTGGCCAAAATGCTTGGAAATGGTCGTATGACGGAATCTATCAAGCCTCCATTCTACTGAATGAATTGTATGAGAATGAAGATCTCACTCCGGAGGAAGTGACGGACGTAAGAGGACAGGCCCGTTTTCTGCGTGCCTATTTCTACTGGTTACTGCTGAGAAAATTCGGTCCGATACCCATTCTACCACCGGAAGGAGCCGACTATACAAAATCGTATGACGAACTGGCCTACCCACGTAAAACCTATGATGAGTGCGTGGCATTCATCACTTCAGAACTCGAAATTGCAGCTACCGAACTGTTCGAAAAACGCGATAACTTGAACATTGCCCGCCCGACTAAAGGAGCCGCGCTGGCTGTACGTGCCAAAGTTTTCCTTTATGCTGCCAGTCCGCTGGTAAACGGGAATACGGAAATGGCAGACTTCACCAACAAGAACGGCCAACAGTTGATTCCACAAGAATACAATGAAGAGAAGTGGGCAAAAGCCGCTGCTGCCGCCAGAGACATGATCGAATACTCGGAAACGAGCGGACTCTACAAACTTTATACTTTTGAAAGGCGCCCGGTTAGTACAGACGAGGCTTATCCAACCACTATTGAACCACCATATCATGAGGAATACAGTAACAAGCCTTTTCCGGAAGGATGGTCCAATATAGATCCATTTGAATCATATCGGTCTCTTTTTAATGGAGATATCTATGCAGCCGAAAATCCGGAACTTATTTTTACCCGAGGAACCAATGGTGACAGCAATGACTTAAAAACAGACAACACGATGGTAGATTTCGTAAAGCATCAACTGCCCGGAACTTTTGGAGGATATAACGTACACGGAATGACCCTGAAGCAAAGTGAAGCATACGCCACGGCGGATGGTACATCATTTGACAAAGAATGCTACACATTATGGAAAGGGAAGTTCACAAACGATGAAAACAAAGATGAACACAAGTACGACAATGTAAAAAATGGAGTATGGTGGGGATACACCAACCGTGAACCTCGTTTCTATGCTTCCGTAGCTTTCAACGGAGCTCAATGGAACGCACTGAGCATTAAGGAAGAAGGAGGAAAAGACTCACGAAATAAACAAATCTGGTATTATCGCGGAGCAACCGACGGTCGTATCAATGGATCTGATAACTGGTGCATTACGGGCATCGGCATCATGAAATATGTAAATCCGAACGATTGCGCCAAATGGGGAGGCTCTATCTACCAAAAAGTGGAACCTACACTTCGTTATGCCGACATATTACTAATGTATGCAGAAGCACTGAATAATATTTCCGAAGGGACACACTACCAGGTGACCTCATGGGACGGAAGCCAGACTTACGACATCTTCCGTGACAAAGAACAGATGCGCCGTGGAGTTAAGCCTGTCCGTATGCGTGCCGGAGTCCCCGACTATAGCGATGAAGTATATGAAAACCCGAAAAAATTCTTTGAAAAAATAGTTCATGAACGGCAGATCGAATTCTTTGCAGAAACCCAACGCTACTATGACCTGCGTCGTTGGAAAATTGTCGAAGAACATGAAGGAGAACAAATCTACGGTTGCAATACACTGATGAACGAAGAATACAAAGATATGTTTTATCTGCCAGTCAGAGTGGCCGAACTACAGACTTCTTTCTCACGCAAACAGTACTTCTGGCCTATCAGCTTCGATGAGCTGAAACGCAACAATAATCTCTCACAAGCTCCCGGATGGCAGAATTATGATTAGTGTTAACATTATAAACCAAAAGATCAATATGAGAAAATTATATATTTTAGGAATGATACTGGGGATGTATGCAACATTCAGTGCATGCAATGACGAGTGGAAAGATGAACTTTACACACAGATGCTTTCTTTCAAGGCACCTTTAGGTGACAACGGCTTGAGTGAAATTTATGTACGCTATCAGCCGGATGGAACAGGAATATACCAGTTGCCGGTCATTGTCAGCGGCTCGAAAAGCAACAGTCGGAATATCGATGCAAAAATAGCCGTGGATGAGGATACGCTCCGAATACTTAACCAGGAAAAATTCCCCGTAGGTCGTCAGGACCTCTGGTATGTCCCCCTTGCAGAACAGCATTATTCTTTTGAATCAAACATTTGCCATATTCCTGCGGGAGAGAATATACAGCTCTACCCCATCCATTTCAACTTTAACGGGTTGGAACTGGATGAGAAATACGTACTTCCGCTGACTATTGAAGAAGACCCTTCTTATGTTCAAAACAAATATAAGGGACGTTATAAAGCGCTGCTGGGAGTCAATCTGTTCAATGACTACTCCGGAACGTATAACACCACGCTGATGAACATCTACATCGAAGGAACGACAACCGATCCCGCTAAGGTAGATACGCGCTTAGCCCGCGTAGTGGACGAGAATACCATTTTCTTCTATGCCGGTTCAACGTGGGTGGAAGATGAGAACCGCTCCAGGTATAAAGTATTCGTCGAGTTTGAAGAAGGAACGGAGGACGAGGAAGGTACTATTAAAGGAAAGTTGAGATTGTACGGTGACGAAGGCGAACCGGGAATCAATATCCGACCATTGGGAGAATGCAAATATGAAAAACGAATCATTCAGCACGAGACCATCAAATATATGGAACGCCACCTTACCACACTGGAACTGAGTTATAAGTACACGGATGTCACTTCCAATCCGGATTATCCGATAACTTACGAAGTAAAAGGTTCTATGACAATGGAACGCCAGATCAACCCGTTGATACCGGATGAGGATCAAGCTATTGAATGGTAAGAGAAAATTAAAAAAGGAGGAGACAAGCACTTGATTAAACATAGAAGCTTATCTCCTCTTTCTTTTATCAGGATACTCCATACAGCATTTTTATTAGATGATACGAATGCAAACACCATACTAGTCATAAGGTATTCGAGATTGATGAAGAATAATAACCCCCTAAAAACGTAAGTATCCGACAGCCATATATGGGAATATATTTATTACATTTGCGGAAGAATCTTGAATTTTAAATTATAGGCTAATTCGGCTCTCATAACTTATCATTCAACGTTTCAAATTAGTAATTCAAAATTAATCATTATGACCCCACAAGAGTTTTTTAAAAAGGACCTGTTCGCCGAAAATGCAGGCGTAGTATTGCTTGAAGTACGTGAAGGATACAGCAAAGCCAAACTGGAAATAAAACCCGAACATCTCAATGCCGGAGCACGGACACAAGGAGGAGCGATTTTCACGCTGGCAGACCTGGCACTCGCCGCAGCCGCCAATTCTCACGGGACACTCGCTTTCTCTCTTTCATCCTCAATCACTTTTCTGCGCGCCAGCGGTCCGGGCGACACCCTTTATGCCGAGGCACGCGAACGGTATATCGGTCGAAGCACCGGCTGCTATCAAGTAGATGTTACTAACCAGAACGGAGACTTGATCGCTACATTCGAATCAAGTGTTTTCCGGAAAGATCAGAAAGTTCCTTTTACTCTGTAGACAGACTATTTAACTATAGAAGTCAATGGATGACGATGACCTCTGACATCATTTAAGAAAGCTTTGGCTGAACCGAAATTCAAGAACATATCTAAACGGACAGGAAGGTGGTTCTTATCATCTGTTACGAAGAAAGTAATCACTTCCTTTTCTTTCCCTTTTTTATCGTATTCAACTAATGAGAAGATCAGGCAGCGATAGGTAACCCCATTTTCCGCTTTCACATTCTCTTTTCCCCGATAAATCAGTGTCTGTTCTTCCACTTTACGTCCGGTAGCCATCGGGAATTTGATTTTATCGCCTACCTTATAATCAGCAGGATCATAAGAACGCGCTTGGGCAAGGATAGTCAGCATATCGTAGATGCAGCGACTGTCGCTTTCTTCCGACTCCTGAACTTCTCCGTCACGGAACGTACGTTTTTGTTTGGCAAAGCAAAGGCCGTCTTTATAAGAGAACCAAGCCTCATCTACCGTATAGCGTTTTCCTTCCTCGGCACCTTTACGGAAATAACGAGGTTCCAGTTTTTCACCCATGACGCAAGTCAGTGTATCGCGCATCTTGAAAAAGAAGTCGGCACGCTTGCTACCTAAGGCAAGCAGATTGATACGGTAAGCCGGTTCCGAATGATAGGTAGTTGCATTAGTCGTCAGACTGGCTATACCCGCTTTCACCCAAACGAATTTCCAGTTGAAGTACAAGTCATACATTACATGCTCTCCGGATTGAAAAGCATCGTTTTTAGCTTCACACTGAGCATTGGCAGGAAGCGCAAAACTTCCCATCAACAATGCAAGAATTCCAACAATTAGATGACGTCGCAAATTAGCGACGGTTACGGTTTTGGTTATTTCTATCTCTTTCTCTTTCTTTCTTTTTCTTGTCTTCATCTGGTTTTTGTTTTTTTAGTTCATCCAGTTTCTGTTTGTCTACAGGAGTTGCGTGTATATCCCAGTTTTGGTCAACATCCCATAACGCTTTATATTCAACAACCTTGGGGAAATAGTAAACTTCTTCCGGTTGTATTCCTTTTGCATAGTCTCCCGTGTCCCATTCTCCGTTTCCATTTCTATCATTAATCAGTCTGGCGGCATATTTCCCCGGATTCAGGTAATAGAAATCTGCCCTTCCATCCTCCACCAGTCTTCGTCGAACCACTTTATCTTGGGTATCCAGTAATTCTACAAATGCCTGAGGATCTGCTCCTGTAACAATAAAATGAAGAGTAAAATATTCATCCTCGCTACGTACCTTAAATGATTGTTTTATCTTATCGGTAAACAAACCATAAATGCCATGAAACGCAGTTGAGTCCACCGAGAACTCATATTCCATTGTAGGCTCCCAATCATTTTCCGGATACAGATTAAACCGCCTCAGATTCAATGAGTCTTGTTCGAATTCGAAAGGAATATCTTTCCAAATCGTATCCACCTTCTGCCGCAGATGAATTGCCGCAGTATCAAAACTTGCAATCGGCTCCTCAAAGTTTAAAGAAACATAGCCATACACGTCCATTGATGAAGGTGCATTCACATTCACCGGTAAGAATTTAGTCGGTATCGGCTCATCTTCTTCACCCTCTTTCTTTTTCTTCTTTTTCTTCTTCTCGGGCTCTTCTTTGGTCAGAGTCTTTTGTTTGGATACCAATTTCAATGTATCTGTACGCGGAATTAACTGGTTCAGCGTATCCGTATAAAGATAGGTAAGGCTAAGAGCCAGAGTATCCTGTTTATAGAGCAAAGAGTCCTTTACCCAATAATGAATCGTATCGTTCCGCTGGTTCTTTTCTATCACAAAAGCCTCCTTTTCATCGAAGTTCAACCCTTTCAGTACAGGCAGGGTATCTGCTTTGCCAGCAAAATAAAAGGTGAATTTCTGGGGAACCAGTCGTTCGGACTTTATCAAATATTGCGAATAATTGAGTTCTTTAAAAGCACGGAGAATCACATCATCCGGCAAATAATGCATATATTTCTTCTCAACGATCGTATCATAAGTCAATGAATCCACCCAAGCCGTATCCATACGAAGTCTTTCTTCCATACGGGGGATGATCAGTGAATCATTAAAAGCAATGACCTCACTCTTCTGAGTGAAAGCAAAGTTCTGATCTGAATCCATCAAGCCAAAGATACGATACTTGCCGGGAGCTACCCCACGAATAGAGAAACGCCCACGGCTGTCGGTACGTGCCACACGGTCGAAAGGAAGTTTAGTAAAGGCGGAGTCATTCAGATTTGCATGCAGTCCGACCAGTATACCTTTAATAGGCTCCAGGTTAGAGGCGTCAAGCACCGTTCCCGATACTTCCATTGTATCGATCTGCGCACCGGTAGAAAAAGTAAATGCAAAATTACCCAGAGGATTGCCTTCGTTATTATCGACGATGGCATCCGAGAAATCTATAGTATAGGTAGTATTAGGCTTTAGTGAGTCAAGCAGATTCACTTGTATTTTCTTTCCGGAAGCCTTTATCTCCGGTTGTTGAATCTGAGGAGGAGAAACAACCACTTTCTCGGTTGCTTTCTCTAGCTTAATAAACTCATCGAACTGAAGAGAAACTTTAGTCCTCTTATTATTAATCGCACCTGCAGCAGGGGTACTGCCGACAAAACGCGGAGGATCGTAATCCTTAGGCCCGCCTTCCGGCCGTCCAATGCTGGCACAGGAGTACAATATAGCCACCAGTGCAATCACCGGAAGAGCTTTGCGCACGATATGTTTTATCTTTTGATTCTCAAATTGTAACATGTTGCAAAAATAAACGTTCTTCACCAATAAACACTACACTTTCTAGCTAATTTATTAAAAAGTAGCCTTAAATGAATGATTATTGGTCCTTATCTTGTTAATAAATCCCTATCTTTGACTCCCGAAATTCAAACCTAATACAAAAAACCCATGAAGAAACAACTACTTTCCTGCTGTTTGGCTGCACTAGGACTAACAACAGCCATCCAAGCACAAAACTTTAACGAGTGGAAAGACCCGGAAGTGAATTCCGTAAACCGCTCCGCAATGCACACTAATTATTTCGCCTATGCATCGGCTGATGAAGCTAAAGCGGGCAGCAAAGAAGACTCTCAGAATTTTATGACTCTGAACGGTCTCTGGAAATTTAACTGGGTAAGAAATGCAGACGCACGCCCGACAAACTTTTATCAGACAAGTTTTAACGACAAAGGCTGGGACAATATTAAAGTACCCGCCGTTTGGGAATTGAATGGTTATGGCGATCCGATTTACGTAAATGTCGGCTATGCCTGGAGAAACCAATTTCAGAACAATCCTCCCCTTGTCCCCACAGAAAACAATCACGTAGGCTCTTACCGAAAAGAAATCGTTCTTCCTGCCGACTGGAAAGGAAAAGACATCTTTGCCCACTTCGGCTCGGTAACTTCCAATATGTATCTTTGGGTAAACGGCCGCTACGTAGGCTATAGCGAAGACAGCAAACTGGAAGCCGAATTTGATCTGACCAACTACCTGAAACCCGGCAAAAACCTGATTGCCTTCCAGGTGTTCCGCTGGTGCGACGGCAGTTATCTGGAAGATCAGGACTTCTTCCGTTATTCCGGCGTAGGACGCGACTGCTATCTGTATGCACGCGACAAGAAACGCATTCAGGATATCCGCGTCACTCCCGATCTGGACAGCCAGTATAAAGACGGTACACTGAACATAGCTATCGACATGAAAGGCAGCGGCACTGTAGCTCTTGACCTGACAGACGCACAAGGAAAAAGTGTAGCCACAGCCGATCTGAAAGGTTCCGGCAAATTGAACACGACTATCAACGTAGCCAATCCTACCAAATGGACTGCTGAAACGCCCAACCTCTACACATTGACCGCTACTCTGAAAAATGGAAATACCGTTACTGAAGTGATCCCTGTCAAGGTAGGTTTCCGCAAGATCGAACTGACAGGTGGACAAATACTCGTCAACGGCCAACCAGTACTCTTTAAAGGAGCCGACCGTCATGAAATGGACCCGGACGGTGGTTATGTCGTTTCCCTCGAACGTATGATACAAGATATCAAAGTTATGAAACAGCTTAATATCAATGCAGTACGTACCTGCCATTATCCGGACGATAACCGCTGGTATGATCTTTGCGACCAATATGGTTTATACGTAGTAGCCGAAGCCAATGTCGAATCTCACGGAATGGGATATGGAGACAAGAGCCTTGCCAAAAACCCCATTTACGCAAAAGCACATATGGAACGTAATCAACGCAATGTACAACGTGGTTACAACCATCCGTCCATCATCTTCTGGTCATTGGGTAACGAAGCCGGTATGGGACCTAACTTCGAACATTGCTATACATGGATCAAGAACGAAGACAAAACACGTGCCGTACAATATGAACAAGCGGGAACCAGCGAATTCACCGACATTTTCTGCCCGATGTATTATGATTACAATAACTGTATCAAATATTGTGAAGGCAACATTGACAAACCCCTTATCCAATGCGAATATGCACACGCTATGGGCAACTCACAAGGTGGATTCAAGGAGTACTGGGACATCACCCGCAAGTACCCGAAATATCAAGGTGGATTTATCTGGGACTTTGTCGACCAGTCCTGCCATTGGAAAAATAAAGACGGTGTAGCCATCTACGGCTATGGAGGCGACTTTAACAAATATGACGCTTCGGACAATAACTTCAATGACAACGGCTTGATCAGCCCCGACCGCGTACCAAACCCGCACGCTTATGAAGTAGGATATTTCTATCAGAATATCTGGACTACTCCGACCGATCTTTCCAAAGGTGAGATCAATATCTATAACGAGAACTTCTTCCGTGACTTGTCCGCATTCTATCTGGAATGGCAGTTACTGGCTAATGGGGAAATCGTACAAAACGGCATCGTATCAGACCTGAATGTAGCCCCGCAACAGACTGCAAAACTTCAACTCCCATTCGACATAAAGAACATCTGTTCTTGCAAAGAGTTACTTCTGAACGTCAGCTACAAGCTAAAAGCTGCCGAGACATTGCTTCCTGCGGGAGAAACCATCGCTTATGACCAAATGAGTATCCGTAACTACAAGGCACCGGAACTAAAACTGGAAAACAAGCAGTCCTCCAATATCGCAGTCGTAGTTCCCTCTTTCCACGATAACGACCGCAACTATCTGATTGTTTCCGGCAAAGACTTCACGCTCGAATTCAACAAGCACAACGGTTACCTCTGCCGCTACGACGTCAGCGGAACGCAACTGATGGAAGACGGAAGTGCACTGACTCCCAACTTCTGGCGTGCTCCGACCGACAACGACTTTGGAGCAGGATTACAACACAGATATGCCGCATGGAAGAATCCGGAACTAAAACTGACTTCATTGAAGCATGATATAGAAAACGAACAAGCAGTGGTTCGTGCAGAATATGACATGAAATCTATTGGTGGAAAGCTGTACCTGACGTATGCCATCAATAATAAGGGAGCAGTAAAAGTAACTCAAAAGATGGAAGCAGACAAGAGCAAGAAGGTTTCCGATATGTTCCGTTTCGGAATGCAGCTGCGTATGCCTGTCACCTTCAATGAGATTGAATATTACGGACGCGGACCGGGTGAAAACTATTCTGACCGTAACCACGCCGCAAGGATCGGCAAGTACCGCCAGACCGTAGAAGAACAATTCTATCCATACATCCGCCCGCAGGAAACCGGTACCAAAACTGATATCCGTTGGTGGAGACTGCTTAATATCGGCGGCAACGGACTGCAGTTTGTAGCCGATGCACCGTTCTCCGCTTCCGCACTGAATTATACAATCGAATCATTGGATGACGGTGCCGGCAAAGACCAGCGTCACTCACCGGAAGTAGAAAAAGCCAACTTCACAAACTTCTGTATTGATAAGGCACAAACGGGACTCGCCTGCGTAAATAGCTGGGGTGCTATCGCTTTGGAAAAATACCGTCTTCCATATCAGGATTATGAGTTCAGTTTCATAATGAATCCTGTATATCATAAACTGAAGTAAAAAACATAGTTAAAAAACACGGTATCAGAGTACAAGAATACCGAATTTAAAGTACTTTTGCAGCCGGAAACTTATTTCATGGAATAAGTTTCCGGCTTTTCTTCCTTAGATCATCTATCCATACAATGAATGTACACAGCGACGAACGCACAATTTTAAAAAACAGATAAATATAAAGTATGAAAAGTAGAATTGTTTTTTTTGCATTTTGCTTAGCCCTCTTGTCTAGTTGCGGCAATAAGGGCAATGACACAGGGAAAGTCCCAGAATATGCAGTACAAGAATTACAGAAGACAACTGCAGATCTAATGAAAGCTTATCCGGCTACTATCAAAGGTAGACAAGACGTAGAAATCCGCCCGCAGGTATCGGGATTCATCACAAAGTTATGTGTAGATGAAGGAGCAACCGTTCGCAAAGGACAGCTCTTATTCATCATAGACCCTACTCAGTATGAAGCAGCAGTACGCACAGCAAAAGCTTCAGTTGCAACAGCAGAAGCAGCCGTGAATACACAACAAATGACTGTTGACAATAAGATCGAACTGAACAAGAAACAGATTATCAGCGATTATGACTTGTCAATGGCGAAGAACTCACTGGCACAGGCTCAGGCACAACTCGCCCAGGCTAAAGCACAGCTGACCACAGCACAACAAAATTACTCTTTCACACAAGTAAAGAGTCCTTCAGACGGCGTTATCAACGACATTCCTTATCGTTTGGGAGCACTCGTAAGCCCCTCTATGGCTACGCCAATGACTACAGTATCTGAAATAGACGAAGTATATGTATACTTCTCTACAACTGAAAAAGAACTGCTGGCTATGACCAAAACCGGAGGAACCATCAAAGAAGAAATCAGTAAAATACCAGCCATCAAACTACAATTGATTGACGGCACAACATATGATGCAGAAGGAAAGGTAGATGCTATCACAGGAGTGATCGACCAGTCAACCGGTTCTGTTAGCATGCGTGCTATCTTCCCTAACAAGGAGCATATGCTTCGTAGTGGTGGAACTGCCAACGTTCTGATCCCTTATAATATGGAGAACGTTATCAGCATCCCACAATCGGCTACTGTAGAAATCCAGGACAAAAAGTTCGTTTACGTTCTGCAGCCGGACAACACGGTGAAATATACCGAGATCGGTATATTCAACCTGGACAACGGAAAAGAATATCTGGTAACTTCCGGACTGAACCCCGGCGATAAAATCGTAGTCGAAGGTGTACAGAGCCTGAAGGACGGCCAAAAAATACAACCAATCACGCCGGCTCAAAAAGAAGCGAACTATCAACAGCATTTGAAAGACCAGCACGACGGAAATTTAGCTACAGCTTTCAACTAATAATTTAGATAATCGTATGAAATTAGATAAATTCATTAACCGTCCGGTACTATCAACAGTTATTTCCATTTTGATAGTTATCCTAGGTGCTATCGGATTGGCAACACTGCCTATCACACAGTATCCGGACATTGCGCCTCCTACCGTATCGGTAAGAGCCACATATACGGGTGCCAGTGCATCGACCGTATTGAACTCTGTAATTGCCCCTCTGGAAGAGCAGATCAACGGTGTAGAAAACATGATGTACATGACTTCCAACGCATCCAATACCGGTTCCGGTGATATCTCGATCTACTTCAAACAAGGAACTGATCCGGATATGGCTGCCGTTAACGTACAGAACCGTGTTTCCATGGCACAAGGTTTGCTACCTGCCGAAGTTACCAGAATTGGTGTGACTACTCAGAAACGTCAGACATCCATGCTGGTAGTATTCTCTCTTTACGATGAAACCGATACATATACAGATGCTTTCATCGAGAACTATGCAAAAATCAACCTGATTCCTCAGGTTCAACGTGTACAGGGTGTAGGTGATGCCAGTGTGATGGGTCAGGACTACTCCATGCGTATCTGGCTGAGACCGGACGTAATGGCTCAGTATAAACTGATCCCCAACGACGTATCTACCGCTTTGGCTGAACAGAATATAGAAGCGGCTCCGGGACAATTCGGTGAACGTAGTAACCAGACTTTCCAATATACCATTCGTTACAAAGGACGTCTGCAACAGCCGGAAGAGTTTGAGAACATTGTCATCAAGTCTCTGCCTAACGGTGAGGTACTTCGACTGAATGATATTGCGGAGATTCAGCTGGACCGTCTGGGATATAACTTTACCAACCGTGTAAACGGACACAAAGCTGTAACCTGTATCGTTTATCAGATGGCTGGTACAAATGCTACGCAAACCATCACTGATATCCAGAAATTATTGGATGAAGCATCCACAACACTGCCTTCGGGATTGAAGATTAACGTTTCTATGAACGCCAACGACTTCTTGTTCGCTTCTATCCACGAAGTGTTGAAGACATTGATCGAGGCATTTATTCTGGTATTTATCGTAGTATATATCTTCTTGCAGGATTTGCGTTCTACCTTGATTCCGACCATTGCTATTCCGGTAGCCCTTATCGGTACATTCTTCGTACTGTCACTGATCGGATTCAGTTTGAACTTGCTGACCCTGTGTGCCCTTGTGCTTGCCATTGCGATCGTGGTCGATGATGCGATTGTGGTTGTCGAGGGTGTACATGCCAAGCTCGATCAGGGATATACATCCGCCCGTCTGGCATCTATCGATGCGATGAACGAATTGGGTGGTGCTATCGTATCTATCACACTGGTCATGATGTCCGTGTTTATTCCGGTAAGTTTCATGGGTGGTACGGCAGGTACGTTCTATCGCCAATTCGGTTTGACAATGGCTATCGCTATCGGTCTGTCCGCATTGAACGCCTTGACACTGAGTCCGGCATTGTGTGCCGTTCTTCTGAAACCGCATACTGATCATGGAGATAAGAAACAAACACTTGTTTCTCGCTTCCACACTTCTTTCAATGCCGCTTATGACTCTATACTAAAGAGGTATAAGAAACGCGTACTCTTCTTTATCCAGAAAAAGTGGTTGTCAATGGGACTGGTGGTTCTCTCTATCGTATTGCTGATCTTCTTTATGAACACTACTCCGACAGGTATGGTCCCTAATGAAGATACCGGTACGCTGATGGGAGCTGTAACGCTACCTCCGGGTACATCACAAGACCGCTCGGAACAAATACTGGCACGTGTAGACAGTCTGATTGCTGCCGACCCTGCCGTAGCTTCACGTACATTGATCTCCGGTTTCAGTTTCATTGGTGGTCAGGGACCGTCTTACGGTTCTTTCATTATCAAACTGAAAGACTGGGATGAACGCTCCATGATTCAGAACTCAGACGTTATCGTCGGTTCTTTATACATGCGTGCGCAGAAGATTATCAAGGAAGCACAGGTATTGTTCTTCGCTCCTCCTATGATCCCCGGTTACTCGGCATCTACGGATATCGAAGTGAACATGCAGGACAAGACAGGTGGTGACCTGAACAAATTCTTTGATGTAGCCAACAACTACACCGCAGCATTGGAGGCACGTCCGGAAATTAACTCTGCAAAAACGACCTTCAACCCGAACTTCCCGCAATATATGATTGATATTGATGCGGCAGCTTGTAAGAAGGCAGGTATCAGCCCAAGCGATATTCTTAGCACGATGCAGGGATATTACGGAGGTTTGTACGCATCCAACTTCAACCGTTTCGGTAAGATGTACCGTGTAATGATCCAGTCGGACCCGTTATCACGCAAGAATCTGGAATCACTGAATAATGTCAAGGTTCGTAACAACCAAGGCGAAATGGCTCCGATTTCCCAGTTCATCTCTGTAGAGAAGGTATACGGACCTGATATTATCAGCCGTTTCAACTTGTATACTTCCATGAAGGTGATGGTAGCTCCGGCTTCCGGTTATACTTCCGGTCAGGCACTGGCTGCACTGGCAGAAGTGGCCAAAGAAAACCTTCCGGCAGGTTACACTTATGAACTAGGAGGTATGGCTCGTGAGGAAGCACAAAGTAGCGGCAGTACGACCGGTTTGATCTTTATCCTTTGTTTCGTATTCGTTTATTTGCTGTTGAGTGCTCAGTACGAAAGTTATATTCTTCCGCTGGCCGTATTATTATCTATTCCGTTCGGTTTGCTGGGCAGCTTCCTGTTTGTCAACGGAATGAGTGCGATCGGTAGTATATCGGCCTTGAAGATGATACTCGGTACCATGTCCAACAATATCTATATGCAGATTGCGTTGATCATGTTGATGGGTCTGTTGGCAAAGAACGCGATCCTGATTGTAGAGTTTGCCCTCGACCGTCGTAAGATGGGTATGAGCATCACATGGGCAGCCGTTCTGGGTGCCGGTGCCCGTCTCCGCCCGATCTTGATGACCTCCCTTGCAATGGTAGTCGGTCTGCTTCCGTTGATGTTCGCATTCGGTGTAGGTGCCCACGGTAACCGTACACTGGGTACAGCTTCTATTGGTGGTATGTTGATTGGTATGATCTGCCAGATCTTCATCGTTCCTGCTTTGTTCGTAATCTTCCAGTACCTGCAAGAGAAGGTTAAACCGATGGAATGGGAAGACATCGACAATACGGATGCCGTAACTGAGATTGAACAATACGCTAAATAATGAAATTCGATATGAAGAAACAGATTCTATATATGTTGTGTGCAACTGCTCTCCTGAGCAGCTGCCACATCTATAAGTCGTATGACAGACCCGAAGATATTACCGCTTCCGGCCTGTATCGTGATCCGGCAGCGGACAATGATACATTAGCTTCGGATACCACCAACTTCGGTAACCTGCCGTGGAGAGAAGTCTTCACCGACCCACAGCTCCAGTCTCTCATCGAACAGGGACTGAAACAAAACACTGACCTCCTTTCTGCTGCATTAAACGTCAAAGCAGCAGAAGCGTCTCTGATGTCAGCCCGACTGGCTTATGCACCGTCCATCGGTTTGTCTCCACAGGGAACAATCAGCAGTTTTGACAAGAACGCAGCAACTAAAACGTACTCATTGCCGGTTACTGCCAGTTGGCAAGTAGACCTGTTCGGGCAACTGCTGAACTCCAAACGAAATGCACAAGTCACCCTGAAACAGACAAAGGCTTATCGCCAGGCTGTACAGACACAAGTTATTGCCAACATTGCCAACATGTATTATACCTTGCTTATGCTCGACCGCCAGCTGGAGATCACTAAGGCTACGGCTGAGGTACTGAAGCGTAATGCTGAAACCGTACAGGCACTTTCGGAAAGATCGACCTACACATCTGCTGCTTTAGCACAAAGCAAAGCTGCCTATGCACAAGTAGTGGCTTCCATCCCCGACATCGAGCAGAGCATCCGCGAAACGGAAAATGCCCTGTCTACCTTCCTGGGAGAAGCTCCGCACGCGATCAAACGTGGTGTACTGGAAGCACAGGCACTTCCTGAGGAACTTTCCGCAGGGATTCCTTTGCAGTTGTTATCTAACCGTCCGGACGTAAAAGCAGCCGAAATGTCTTTGGCAAGTTGCTATTATAATACGAACTCTGCCCGTGCCGCTTTCTATCCGCAGATCACTCTTAGCGGTTCTGCCGGATGGACGAACAGTGCAGGTTCCGCCATTATCAATCCGGGTAAGTTACTGGCTTCCGCTATCGGTTCACTGACTCAGCCATTGTTCTACCGTGGTACGAATATCGCCCGTCTGAAAGCAGCGAAAGCACAGGAAGAACAAGCTAAATTATCTTTCCAGCAAACGTTGTACAATGCCGGAAGCGAAGTCAGCAATGCGCTAAGTTTATACCAGAACACCAGTAAAAAGGCTGAATCCCGCCAAATGCAGGTAGAATCTGCAAAGAAGGCTTCGGAAGATACAAAAGAATTGTTTAACTTAGGGACGTCAACCTATCTGGAAGTATTGTCGGCACAGCAATCTTATCTGAGCGCACAGATTTCTCAGGTTTCCGACTGTTTCGACAAGATGCAGGCTGTGGTCAGCCTCTACCAGGCATTAGGCGGTGGAAGAGAAGATTAACTTTAAACATATACTATTATGATTAGTCCGTTAGCTTACGTAGACCCCGAAGCGAAATTAGGCAAGAATGTAACTGTCTTGCCTTTCGCCTACATTGAGAAGGATGTGGAAATCGGCGATGACTGTACCATCATGTCATACGCCAGTATCCTGAAAGGTACAAAAATGGGGAAAGGAAACAAAATACATCAGAATGCTGTCCTGGGAGCAGAACCGCAAGACTTTCACTATACAGGGGAAGAAAGCAGTCTGATCATCGGAGACAATAACGATATCCGTGAGAATGTAGTAATCAGCCGTGCCACTTTTGCAGGAAATGCTACCAGAATCGGAAACGGGAACTACCTGATGGATAAGGTACACCTTTGCCATGATGTGCAGATCAGCAATAATTGTGTGGTAGGAATAGGCACTACAATTGCAGGAGAATGCTCATTAGATGATTGTGTGATCCTAAGCGGCAACGTAACGTTGCACCAATATTGTCACATTGGTAGCTGGACACTTGTACAAAGCGGATGCCGCATCTCCAAAGATGTTCCTCCCTACGTAATTATGTCCGGCAATCCTGTTGCCTATCATGGAGTGAATGCAGTCGTTCTGTCACAGCATCACAATACGTCGGAAAGAATCCTTCGTCATATTGCCAATGCTTACCGGTTGATCTATCAAGGTAATTTCAGTGTTCAGGATGCTGTTCAGAAGATTATCGATCAGGTTCCGATGAGTGAAGAAATCGAGAATATCGTGAATTTCGTAAAAGGTTCGGAACGTGGGATTGTGAAATAGACAAAATACACTTTTCATAGAGAAAGGGTGATGTCCGTAAAAGACATCACCCTTCTTATTTATTCAAACTCCAGCGTACCGAAGAAGTCGGGACGATGGAAGTCCGGTTTCTCAATCTTTATCGGATTCCATGACAGGAAGTGAGGGGTTTGCAGTTCATCCCCGCATTTATAGAAATTCGCTTTAATTTCCTTTCCATCCAGTGACTGTATCTGATGCTTGAAGAATGCAGCATAAGGAATAATCAAGGCTACTTCCCAAGTCGTATCGTCCACACGTTCTTCGAAGGGTTCATTGCCCAGACTGGACCAACGCTGCACGAGAGCCGTCACTTCTTTCGGAGCGTGTTCCCGACCGTTACGGGCTGGTCCGGCACCGATCAGAATCGTTCCGATGCAGTTACATTCTATATTATAATAGATTCCGTCACTGGCCGGAACAGAGAAAAACTCCACACAGGAATCAGTCCATACAGATCCATTGTCTTCTCCATACTTGGCACGTACACTTTCTTCTCTGACTTTGAAGTGCAACAGAATAGAATCTTTGGTATGCGCAATCCGGAAACTTACTTTTGGCTTGTAAGGATATTCAGCCCAGTTGACACACTGAACCGGCTGGAAATCTATCTTTTCCTCATCAAATAATTTAGGAAGCGAACAAGCCTCTACATTAGCAGAACTAATTTTCTTTACTTTCATATATCTTTCGTTTGGAGGATACAAATATAGTTACTTTCTCCTAATAAGGTTCCCGAAAATCAAATAAAAACAATATATTTGCCATTAGTAATACCCTAAACAACCGAATTAGTGAGAAAAACAATCCTTTTATTTCTGCTATTTTTAAGCGTAACTGCTGTCCGTACGTTAGGACAAAATATTACTTTCAGCCATTTGACCACAGATGACGGACTTTCCCAGTTTTCCGTCAACAGCCTGTACATTGACGAACGGGGCATTATATGGATAGGTACGCGCGAAGGACTGAACCGTTATAACGGTAACGATATCAAAAGTTTCAAGCTCAAGAAGAATGATCCGAACAGTCTGTTCAGCAATACCGTACTCCGTATCACAGGTAATAAGAACGGGAAGGTTTACCTGCTTTGCACCGACGGTGTAGCCGAATTTGACATGACCACTCAACGATTCAAAACCCTACTGCAAGGCAATGTGGACGCTATCTACTACAACGAAAAACTATATATCGGAAAAAGAGAAGAAGTATTCGTTTTCAACGAGAACACGAACAACTTCGACCTTTACTACCACCTTGCCGGGAAAGACATTAACCTATCCTGCCTCCATCTGGACGAGAAGAAAAACCTGTGGATGGGAACCACCAGCAATGGTGTTTACTGCCTGTCGGACGACAAGCAACTCTCTCAGCCCATCACGAAAGGAAACATAGCCAGCATCTACGAAGACTCATCCAAAGAACTGTGGATTGGCAGCTGGGAGGAAGGGCTCTACCGTATCCGCACAAACGGCACTATCGATAACTTCCGCCACGACCCGAAGAATCCGAACAGTATATGTTCCGATTTTGTCAGAAGCTGCTGTGAAGATAATCTGGGAAATCTATGGATCGGAACTTTCCACGGCTTGAACCGCTACGACAAAAGCACAGGACAGTTCCAACTTTATACCGCCAATGACAACAAACCCGACGGACTCACCCACTCTTCCATCTGGTGTATCGTGAAAGACGAACAAGGAACCCTATGGCTGGGAACTTACTTTGGCGGCGTCAACTACTTCAATCCGGAATATGAAATCTATACCCGCTATAAAGTGGGAGACACGGAGAAAGAAGGATTAAGCAGTCCCATCGTCGGCAGAATGACGGAAGACAAAGACGGTAACTTATGGATCTGCACCGAAGGCGGTGGCGTGAACGTCTACAACCGGAAAAACAATACTTATCGCTGGTACCGCCATGAAGAAGGCAGGAACAGTATCTCGCACAACAACGTCAAGGCAATCTATTACGACCGGACAGAGGAGATTATGTGGATCGGCACACACTTGGGAGGACTGAACAAACTCGACCTGCGCACCAACCGCTTTACCGTTTACCGGATGAAAGCGGGCGACCCGACCACACTGCCCTCGGACATTGTACGCGACATCGTGCCCTACGAAGACAAACTGATCATCGCCACACAAAACGGAGTCTGCCTTTTCAATCCGGCAACAGGCACCTGCGAACATCTTTTCAAGGATACCAAAGAAGGCAGAAATATCGGTATGGTGGCCAGCCTCTACATCGACAAGGACGAAACGCTATGGGTTTCCGCTACCGGAGAGGGCGTATATTCTTACCGCTTCGACACCGGCAAGCTCACCCACTATGCACACAATCCCTCCATTCCGAACACTCTCAGCAACAACAATGTCAACAACATCATGCAGGACAGCAACGGCAACCTGTGGTTCTCCACTTCCGGAAGCGGGCTCGACCGTTACCGCAAGGAGAGCAACGACTTCGAAAACTTCGATATGCAGAAAGACGGACTATCCAGCGACTGTATCTACGAAGTATTCGAGTCGTCCATACAAAAGGGAGACTTGCTGCTGATTACCAATCAGGGATTCTCCCAGTTTGACTATCCGCAAAAGAAGTTTTACAACTACGGTACAGAGAACGGATTCCCGCTGACTGCCGTCAACGAAAACGCATTGTTCGTAACGCATGACGGAGAAGTATTTCTAGGCGGCATCCAAGGCATGATTTCTTTCTGGGAAAAGAAACTGCACTTTACGCCCAAGTCCTACAGCATCATCCTTTCCCGCCTGCTGGTCAACGGAAAGGAGATCACTGCCGGAGACGACACCGGCATCTTGGAACAGTCCATCGCCTATACACCGGAAATCAGCCTGAAAGCCGACCAATCCATGTTCAGCATAGAATACGCCACTTCCAACTTCATCCCTGCCAACAGGAATGAAATCGTCTACCGCCTCGAAGGTTTCTCCGACGAATGGAATCACACCGACCGCAAACAGACGCTTATCACTTATACCAACCTGAATCCGGGCAAATATACGCTCGTCATCAAGTCGGACGGAGACGGTATCGAAGAAGCCCGACTACTGATCCGTGTATTACCGCCTTGGTATGAGACATGGTGGGCTTATCTGATTTACACCATTTGTACCGTCAGTCTGTTATGGTATCTCATTCAGAACTACAATTCCCGCATCAAACTGCGTGAGTCACTGAAATATGAAAAGAAGCACATCGAAGACCTCGAAGCATTAAACCAATCCAAGCTGCGCTTCTTTACCAACATCTCCCACGAATTCCGCACTCCGCTGACGTTGATCGTGGGACAGGTAGAAACGCTGTTGCAAGTACAGACATTCACACCTAATATTTATCACAAGATATTGGGAATTTACAAAAACAGCCTCCAACTGCGTGAATTAATTACGGAACTGCTCGACTTCCGCAAGCAGGAACAAGGGCACATGAAAATCAAAGTCAGCCGACATAATCTGGTGAACTTCCTGTACGAGAATTATCTGTTATTCCTTGAATACGCCAGCAGCAAGCAAATCAATTTCAAGTTCAACAAGCAGTCGGATGATATTGAAGTATGGTACGACCAGAAGCAGATGCAGAAGGTAGTGAACAATCTGCTGTCCAACGCATTGAAGCATACGAAAGCGGAAGATACCATCTCCATCAACGTATCGCAGGAGGATAAATACGTCATTATCGAGATCAAAGACACGGGAACAGGCATTGCCGCCGCCGAGATCGACAAGATATTCGACCGTTTCTACCAGACCGAACGCCTCGACTCGCTGAATACCGGAGCCGGCACAGGCATCGGACTGGCGTTGACAAAAGGTATCATCGAACTTCATCACGGAACCATCCGTGTAGAGAGCGAACCGGGCGAGGGAAGCCGTTTTATCATTACGTTGAAATCGGGCAACCAGCACTTTACGGAGGAACAAATCATACGGGACAACACCGACACCAACATTCAGCAACAACCGGAAACAATCGTTCCAACCGTAGAAATACTGCCCGATTCCGAATGGAAGGAGGAAGACAACAAACGCATCGAAGATGCGAAAATGCTGATAGTGGAAGACAACGAATCCATCAAGCAAATGCTGGCAGGTATCTTCGAAACGTTCTATCAGGTCACCACCGCTTCCGACGGTGTAGAGGCACTGGATATCATACAGAAAGATATGCCAAGCATCATACTGAGTGACGTTGTCATGCCACGTATGTCGGGTACGGAACTCTGTAAGCAAATCAAAACGGACTTCAACACCTGTCACATCCCGGTAGTACTACTGACGGCACGCACAGCCGTGGAACACAACATTGAAGGATTAAAGATCGGCGCGGACGATTATATCACCAAGCCGTTCAATACCAATCTCCTGATCTCCCGTTGCAACAATCTGGTGAACTCACGGCGGTTGCTACAGGAGAAATTCAGCAAACAGCCACAGGCTTTTGCCCAGATGCTTGCCACTAACCCGATGGATAAAGAAATGCTGGACCGTGCCATGGCCATCATCGAACGGCACTTGGATAATACGGACTTTAATGTCAACATCTTCGCCCGTGAAATGGGGATGGCACGTACCAATCTGTTCACGAAGTTGAAAGCCGTCACCGGTCAGACACCGAACGACTTTATATTAAGTATCCGTCTCAAGAAAGGAGCCGTCATGCTGCGGAACAATCCGGAGCTGAACATTACGGAGATTTCCGACCGCATCGGTTTCTCTTCTTCCCGCTATTTCAGTAAATGCTTTAAGGAGATTTATCACGTCAGTCCGCTTGCCTACCGCAAGGGTGAAGAAAAAGAGGAAGAAGGGAACGAAGAAACGGATCAATAACCCACAAACAGGTAAGCAAGTAGCATTTGTAACAGGAGAACCTATGCCAAAGTAGTTCCCTCCTGTTGGCACACTTGTGCCACGCTGCTGGCACGACCGTGCCATCGCGGTGGCACAGCTGTGCCAACAGCGTGGCACAAGATCCGGGCTACGATGTCAGGAAAAGGCATCCGTAGCCCCGAAACATTTAACCCTTTAGAATGGACTATTTTGTATCACACCTGTACATTCCTGCTCACTCATTTCCGCCAATCCTCTTATCTTTGTGTTCAGTAATCACTCCATAAAAGATCAACATTATGAAGAATGTCTCACGTTTACTACCGCTATTGCCCGGTATAGCCCTGCTGACCGGATGCAATCAGAAAGTACAAAAAGACAACGGACAAAACTCACAAAAGCCTAACATTATTTATATATTCGCGGACGACCTTGGCATAGGTGACCTTAGCTGCTATGGAGCAACGAAGGTCAGTACTCCCCATATCGACCGCCTTGCCGGACAGGGTGTACAGTTCACCAACGCCTATGCAACTTCCGCCACCAGTACCCCTTCCCGCTTCGGACTCCTGACAGGCATGTACCCGTGGCGACAGGAGAACACAGGCATCGCCCCCGGAAACTCGGAACTAATCATCGACACCGCCTGCGTCACCATGGCCGATATGCTGAAAGAAGCAGGTTACGCCACCGGAGTTGTCGGCAAATGGCATCTTGGACTCGGTCCGAAGGGAGGCACCGACTTCAACGGCCACATCACCCCCAACGCCCAAAGTATCGGCTTCGACTACGAGTTCGTGATTCCGGCAACCGTAGACCGTGTCCCCTGTGTATTCGTCGAGAACGGACACGTGGTAGGACTCGACCCGAACGACCCGATCACTGTGAACTACGAGCATAAAGTAGGCGACTGGCCTACAGGCGAAGAGAATCCGGAACTCGTAAAACTAAAACCCAGTCAGGGACATAACAATACGATAATCAACGGCATCCCCCGCATCGGTTGGATGACCGGAGGCAAGTCCGCTCTCTGGAAAGACGAAGACATCGCCGACATCATCACCGATAAAGCAAAGAACTTTATCGCCTCCCATAAGGAAGAACCTTTCTTCTTATATATGGGTACGCAGGACGTACACGTACCGCGCGTCCCACATCCCCGCTTTGCCGGGAAAAGCGGTCTGGGAACCCGCGGAGACGTAATTCTGCAACTCGACTGGACCATCGGAGAGATCATGAACACCCTCGACAGCCTCCAGCTGACGGACAACACCATCCTGATATTCACCAGCGACAATGGCCCCGTCATCGACGACGGCTACCAGGACCAAGCCTTCGAACGCCTCAACGGACATACCCCGATGGGTATTTACCGTGGTGGAAAGTACAGCGCTTACGAAGCCGGCACCCGCATTCCGTTTATCGTCCGCTGGCCTGCCAAAGTGAAGCCGAACAAGCAACAGGCTCTCTTCTCGCAAATCGATATCTTTGCCTCACTTGCCGCCTTGTTGAAACAACCGCTTCCGGAAGGCGCAGCTCCTGACAGTCAGGAACATCTGAACACGCTTCTGGGAAAAGACGACACCAGTCGTGAATACATCGTACAGCAAAATCTCAATAATACGCTCGCCATCGTGAAAGGACAATGGAAGTACATCGAACCGAGTGACGCCCCCGCCATCGAATACTGGACAAAAATGGAACTGGGCAACGACAGGCATCCCCAGCTGTACGATTTATCCGCCGATCCATCGGAGAAAAACAATGTAGCGAAACAGCATCCGGAGGTTGTCAGAGAGTTGTCCGAACTGCTTGAATCGGTAAAGACAAGATAACCAATGAGAATAGCAGATTTGTATTATTTTGTATCAATCTTGAATAATTCTACCCATATGAGAACAATCAATGCGTATATCTTTGCCATCGTAAATTCAACAAAATCACTTAATTTTTAATATATGAAAAAACATCTATCCAACCAGACAAGAAAAAGGATGCTCTCCATTTTGGGAATGCTCCTGCTTTCTGTTCCATTTGTGCTTGCACAAGTACTTGTCAAAGGTACTGTGAAGGATAATCTAGGAGAAGGTGTTCCCGGAGCCAGTGTTCAGGTAAAAGGCACTTCGCAGGGAACGATCACCGACCTTGACGGTAAATTCACTCTTAACATCCCCCAAAAGAACGCTACCTTGGTTATCTCCTTTATCGGCTACGTCACCGTAGAACAAAAGGCGGACTCGCAAAAACCAATGGTCATCACATTAAAAGAAGATACTAAAACGCTGGACGAAGTAGTGGTTGTCGGCTATCAGGAAGTACGCCGCCGTGACCTTACAGGTTCCGTGGCGAAAGCCAACATGGCGGATGTACTTACTGCCCCCGTCGCTTCATTCGACCAGGCACTCGGCGGACGTATCGCCGGAGTCAACGTAACCTCGGGCGAAGGCATGCCGGGCGGCAACATGAGCATCGTGATCCGTGGTAACAACTCACTGACACAAGAAAACTCGCCGCTGTTCGTTATCGACGGTTTCCCGATAGAAGATTCATCGGCAGCCAGCACGCTGAACCCTTCCGATATCGAGTCGCTCGACTTCCTCAAAGATGCGTCGGCTACGGCCATCTACGGTGCGCGCGGTGCCAACGGTGTTGTCATCATCACCACCAAGAAAGGTAAGGTAGGACGGGCACAATTATCCTATGACGGTAGTTTCGGTGTGCAGCACGTCACCCGCACTATTCCGATGATGGATGCTTATGAGTTTGTCAAGCTACAGAATGAAATGTATCCCACCGTCGTTGCCGGCTCATACCTGATGAACTACGAAGGCAAGCAATGGACACTGGACGATTATAAAGACATACCGCAATATAACTGGCAGGACGAGATATTCAAGACTGCCTGGCAGCAGAATCATACAGTCAGACTTGCCGGTGGTACGGAAGGTGTACGCTACAATGCTTCCTTATCTTACTTCGATCAGGACGGTACGCTGATAGAAACCGGTTACAAACGTATGCAAGGACGTATGAACACAGTAGTCCGTCGCGGCAAACTGAACATGAGTCTGACCACCAACTATTCACGCTCTATCCAGACAGGTAGTACTCCATCATCCACTTCTTACAGTGGTATGAACAACCTTTTCTATAGCGTATGGGGATACCGTCCGGTGACTTCCCCCGACACTCCGCTCAGCTTCCTGATGGATAGTTCAACGGACAACGCCGTAGATTCAAGCAACGACTACCGTTTCAACCCGATCAAATCGCAGAAGAACGAGTACCGGAAGAGCTACACCAACAATCTTCAGATGAACGGATTCGCAGAATACGAAGTACTGAAAGGACTGAAACTGAAAGTTTCCGCCGGATATACTTATGATTCACGCAAGCAGGATCAGTTCAACAACTCGAATACCCGCTACGGAGGTCCTACCTCTACAGATAAAGTGAATGCTCAGGTAACCCGTCAGGAACGCCTGACATGGCTGAACGAAAACACCCTGACTTATCAGACTAACATCAAAAAGAAACACTTCCTCAACGTATTGGGAGGTATCACATTCCAGAACTCGGACTATGAGATTTATTCATTCCGCACAACGCACATCCCCAACGAATCACTCGGTATGGCAGGCATGAGCGAAGGACAGGCAGGTACTACCACTTCGGCAAAGTCTTCATGGGCGATGTTATCATACCTCGGACGTGTGACTTACAACTATATGTCTAAATATTACGCTACCGTTTCTTTCCGTGCCGACGGTTCTTCCAAGTTCAACAAGGACAACCGTTACGGATACTTCCCTTCCGGTTCTCTCGCATGGAGCTTCTCGGAAGAAGAATTTATGAAGCCGTTGAAAAGTGTACTGTCCAGTGGTAAGGTTCGTTTGAGCTGGGGACTCACGGGTAACAACCGTATCGGCGAATATGATTATTATGCGCTCCTGGCGGTATTGAAATCAAGAGTCGGCTCGTATACATCGACAAACTCCCTCCCAAGCGGCGTCTATCCATTCGACAATGATGCGACGAATGCAGGTGTTGTTCCTACTTCTCTGCCCAACAAGGATTTGAAATGGGAAACAACCGAACAATGGAACGCAGGTCTCGACCTCGGATTCTTCGACGAACGCATCGGTATAACGATGGATATTTACCGGAAGACCACCCGCGACCTGTTGCTGGACGCTTCCCTGCCTTTTTCTTCGGGTTATTACAGCGCTACCAAGAATATCGGTAAAGTACGTAACGATGGTCTGGAACTTAGTCTGAACACCGTCAACTTCCAGACACGCGCCTTCAAGTGGACGACTAACTTCAACATTTCATTCAATAAGAATAAAGTACTGGCATTGTCGGAGAATCAGACAGCCTTGCTGACTGCCGCGCAATTCGACCAGAACTACAACGGTCAGTCCAGCTACATCGCCAAAGTCGGTCTGCCGATGGGACTGATGTATGGTTATGTCTATGAAGGTACATACAAGTACGACGACTTCAACAAATCGGGTAACTCATACAGCCTGAAACCGGGAGTGCCCCACTACTCTACTGAGACCAACACTCAGCCGGGTATGCCCAAATATGCCGACCTTAACGGAGACGGAGTAGTTGACTCCAACGACCGTACGATTATCGGACGCGGACTTCCGATACATACAGGTGGTTTCACCAACAACTTTGAATATAAAGGCATCGATCTGAGCATCTTCTTCCAGTGGTCATACGGCAACGATATCATGAATGCCAACCGCCTGTTCTTTGAAAGCTCCAACAACCGTTCACGCGAATTGAACCAGTTCGCCAGCTATGCCAACCGCTGGACACCGGAAAATCCGACCAGTGACATCCCTGCGGCTACCAACTCCTCTTCCAACCGTGTGATCTCTTCACGCATCATCGAAGACGGTTCGTACCTGCGTCTGAAGAACGTAACAGTAGGCTATACCTTCCCCGCAAAGCTGGTGAAGAAATGGAAGATAGACAAAGCACGTGTTTACGTTGCCGCACAAAACCTGTGGACATGTACCGGTTATTCCGGTTATGATCCGGAAGTATCTGTACGCAACAGTGCGCTCACTCCCGGTCTGGACTACTCTTCCTATCCGAGAGCATACTCTATCAGCTTCGGTGTAAGCCTGGGATTCTAAACGGATAATGATAGTAACAGTTAGAAAAAAGAATTCGATTATGAAAGCATTAAAAATAACAATCATAGCTCTATTGGCAGGTTTCAGCATGGTATCCTGTGACTTTCTGGACAAAGAACCTACCAAACTGACGCCGGAGAACTACTTCAACACCCCCGCTGAAGCCAACTCCTTCCTGACAGGCATCTACGCCATACTGTCGCAACCTACTTTCTACGGCGGTGACTATATGTACCTCGTAGCCGGTGACGACTTATCCCACTACGGAGGCAGCGGACGCGGTCCCGCATCTACCGGACTGATCTGCAACAACGCCACCACCAGTGACAACGCCGTGACTGCCTTCTGGTATGCCCTCTATTCAGGCATCAACCGTGCCAATATGTTCCTCGAAAACATCGACAAAGTAAACGGTTTCGATGCAGGCGTCAAAGAACAGTACATCGCCGAAGCCCGCTTCCTGCGTGCATTCTATTATTTCAATCTGGTAGAGTGCTGGGGAGATGTTCCTTTCAAAACAGTTTCAACCCAAAGCGTTACCAACCTGAATATCCCGCGTACGGACAAGCAGGAAATCTATGACTTCATCATCTCCGAAATGGCAGATGCCGCCGAGACTGGTCTGAAATCGGCCTCCGATCTTGCTTACAAGCCGGGACGTATCTCTCAGTCTACCGCATGGGGCATACTGGCACGTGTATATCTGTTCCGTGCAGGCGAGCATTACCGTGAAGGTCGCAATGCCACACAGGCCGAAAAGAAAGACTATTTCGAAAGAGCCAGCTTCTACGCCCAGAAAGTAATGACTGCCGGTCACAAACTGGCTGCCAACTACTGGGACCCTTTCATCGATATGTGTTCCGACAAGTATAACACCACTGCCAACGAAAGCATCTGGGAAGCCGAATTTGCCGGCAACAACACTTCGGATACACAAGCCGAAGGCCGTATCGGTAACATCATCGGACTCGCCGGTCCGGATCTGTCCTCCAAAAGCGATGTGACGGGAGCCAAAGACCCCGGATATGGCTATGCCTTTATCTACAGTACTCCGAAACTGTACAACCTTTATGTGAACAACGGGGATACCAAACGTTTCAACTGGAGTATCGCTCCGTTTGAATACAAAGAAGCCGGAGGCAAGAATACAGGCGTTACCCACCGTGAATTTGAGCAGGGCAAACTTGCTGAAGTAATGTCCCAATACGGTCAGCAACGCGGAACTTACCAGTACGCAGATGACACAGAAAAGACCACAGCCACCAAGAACTTCAGCCGTATGTGCGGCAAATACCGCCGTGAATACGAAGCGGATAAGAAAGACAAGAACTATACGTCTATCAACTTCCCGATCCTGCGCTATGCTGACGTACTGCTGATGATCGCAGAAGCGGAAAACGAAGCGAACAACGGCCCTACCACTCTGGCTTACCAGTGTATGAAGGAAGTAAGAGAACGTGCCGGACTGAACGAGCTTCCCGACATGACGCAGGAAGAATTCCGCCAGACCGTGAAAGACGAACGTGCCATGGAACTTTGTTTCGAATACACCCGCCGTTTCGACCTGATCCGCTGGGGTGAGTATGTGAAAAATATGAGAGCATTGGTAACCGAAGCACAATCCGGCAACAACTGGACGCAGGGACCTACCAACGTATATACCTACTTCAACATCTCCAGCACCTACAACTACTTCCCGATTCCGGATGCGGAAATGAGTGTGAACAAAGATATCACACAGAACAATCCGGGTTGGTAATCACAGTATTCATCGATAAAAGTATCATAGATTATGAAAACATATAAACTCATAGCCATCTGTATAGCAAGCCTCTTCTTTGGGGCTTGCAGCGACGGGCTGGACGAAGCGGTAGGTCTGCACGTAAAAGTAGCGACCAACGAGAATGTAAGCTTCGACGGACAGATCATTACTGCCAAAAAAGGTACTCCGATAGAGTTCATCCTTTCGGGCGATCCGGACTTCCTGACATTCTTCAGTGGAGAAGCGGGCAGCAAATACGAATATCGCGAACGCGAAACGATTGATCCTTCACAGATCAAGTCGTCTATGCTGAACTTCTCTATCTGGTTCCAGTACGGTAACCCGAGCACGACATTGGAGAAACACGTATATATCTCCGACGAATTCACCGGATTATACAAGGATAATTTCGAAGCTGACTCTTTGCTTGTAGAGCAATTTGAGAAAGACGGTAAATGGAAAGAACTGGTTCCGCAGTCCGCATTCCCGACAGCGGCGGTAGGCAATGCCGATCTTGCCACTCCATACAGTTTTGATATGAAAGAATACATGGGCAAACGGATTGCAATCGCTATCTGCTACCGTGGCATTGACAATACAGTGGCACAATCCAAGATGTACTTTGAGCGGATGCGCATCAATAATGTGATGACGAGCGGACAGGAAGCAGAATATTCTGCCGGTTCTTTCGGCTTTACTCCGATCAATATGAAGAACAAATGGAATCTGAAGGATCAGACCAGCATGACCAAAGACCGTGAATACGGGACAGTTACCAATAACGTATCCGGTATCTGGAACCTGACAGGTGTAGGCGGCGGCTCCTTCTTCATCCATAGTACGAATGCCAACGATCCGCTGAAATACAGCTGGCTGGTTTCCGATCTGATTACCGTTAACTCTTGCAGCCCCGATCAGGGAACGAAAGTAAAGGATATTACCCAGCGTCTGGATAAGTACACATATACCTACAATCAAATTGGTATCTACAACGTGACATTCCTCGCTCGTAATGCCAATATCGATCATTCCTCCACGACTACTTACCACATGGTGGTAAACGTAGTGGAATAACAATAAACGAATAAAATAATAACTAATACATTATATCTATGAATTACTTTAAATCAATCATGTTAACCGCATTTGCGCTGTTTGCATTGGCAGCGTGCGATACAGACGACTTGAGAGACGATGTTGACAATCTGAAAGACCGCGTAGAGTCTTTGGAAGCACAAGTCAGTCTATTGAACGATAACATGACAGCTATCAAGCGACTGCTTGAAGGTGGTCAGACTATCACAGAAGTGACGAATACAGACGGTACATATAAACTGAAACTGAGTAACGGAGAAACCATCTCACTGACACAAGGCTCGAAGGGAGAAGTAGCTTATCCTGAGATTACTGTCAATGATGAGGGCCAATGGGTAGTGAACGGTGAGGTATTGATGCAGAATGGCATACCTGTTCAGGCTGTGGGCACTCCCGGTAAGGATGGTATAGCTCCCAAGTTCCGGATTACGGACGAGGGAAGTTTCTGGCAGGTAAGTTATGATAACGGAACCAGCTGGGAAGACGTACTCGACACAGACGGTCAAAAGGTATCCGCAGTCAGCGATGGTTCCGGAGGAAGCAGTGCAGACTCTTTCTTTGAGGAAGTATACGTAGATTCAACCGGGGAATTCTTCGTTGTCAAACTGAAAGGACAGACGGAAGCCATCTCTATCCCTATCGTAAAAGACTTGCTTTGCGAAATCACCGAACCGGAAACCGGAATGAAGAACGGATACTGGGAAATAGGCTATGGCAAGACTGCCACTACGACTGTAAAAGTGAAAGGTGAAAACATTATCGTTACTGCTCCTGCCGGATGGGTGGCTACTGTGAGCGAAGCGGATGAAACGACCAATGTAGCTACATTGAGCATTACAGCTCCGGCAAACGCAATGAGTACACGTGCAACGGCGGATAACGGTTCCGACGTAACAGTGCAGGTTAATAAGGGTGCCAGTTGGGCGGTTGCCAAGATTCAGGTGAAGGCAATTCAAGTAGTTGACAGCTACTATGCTTTATATAATAGCGGAGCCACATTTACGGTAAATGGAATTGAAGTAAATAACACTAAATTCGAGAATGCAACATACATTGATACTGATCAGACAATCACTACTCCAGGCATCTATTTTATCAAAGGAGGAGTTACAGTCAACTATAACAGCACCACAAATGCCGCTAATTTGCTTTTCATCGGAGATGATTCACAAAACATCAGTACAGTGGCAATTACAGGAAATTATATCAGACTCAGACAAAATACCGAAACTGGACATTTCTTGTGTAAAAACATTGTATTTAAAGCAGCCGAAGGATTCACTAATTATCTGTTTACTGTTTATGCAGACGAGTCATTTGCTAACGTAGCTTTTGATCAATGTCAGATTGCACTCAATGGCAAACCTGTAAGTGCCATTACTAACGACAAAAGGAGTATTGCCAATTTCAGCATGGAAAATAGTACAATCAAGATAACAGCTGTTACACAACAGTTTATTATCAATACCAGCAGTAATAAGAATCAGGATTATGGCAATGTCATCTTTAGAAACAACACATTCTATTGTCCGTCAGGTAAAGTAAATCAATTGGTTTTATTCAATGGTTCAGCTTCAGGTATAGCCAATCTGACCATAGAAAACAATACATTTATAAACTTGGAAACAAATACCGGTGGCTACGTAAACATAGGCAATCTGGCGAAAACCTCTATTAAAAATAATATCTTCTGGACAAATACAGACGGAACAGGTAATGTAGTCATCATTCGTCCTCAGATAACATCCCCAACAGGAGATATTTGCGCAGATAACCTCCTTTACAAAACTATGACCTATAACTGGCAAATGTTCTATGGAGGCAAACTACCGTTTGAAGGAGCAGAAGAACTGAAAGCATTAACATCCAATCCGTTCGACGGCGGCACCTTCGACCTCGCCAACGGTATCTTCGTTCCGAATGCAGAATATGCCGAATACGGTGCAACCAACTAATATCGACTAACGTATGAAAAAAGTAATATCAATCATATGTATCACCCTCCTCGTCGCACTTTACTCGTGCGACGAACGGGATGATCTGCGCTCCGACATTGACAACCTGAAAGAACGGGTAGCCAATCTGGAAGCGAGCATAGAACAGATGAACTCGGACATCAGCAACTATCAGCAGATGGTTGAAGGTAAGATTCTGGTGGTGGGATATAGCAAGGATGAACAGGACAACTATACCATCGAACTGAGTAACGGCGAAACTGTAACCATATACAGCGGCAAAGTAGACATGAACGATATGCCCTTGTTCAGCGTCAACGCGTCAGGTCACTGGGCATATACCATCAACGACATGACCACCGAACTGCTCGTTAACGACAAACCGGTAAGCGCCATCCCCGAAGCGGGAACAGCAGGCGTCACCCCGAAACTGAAAGTAGATGCAAACGGTTTCTGGCTGGTCTCTATTGACAACGGAAGCACCTGGAACAAACTAGGCAACAACCAGATTGCCGACGGAACGCAAGCCGTTGCCAACGCAAGTTCCCTGTTCAGCAACGTGACCATCGACGAAGCGACCGGGCAGATCACCTTTACCATCCGTGCCGACAACAGCCAAGTAAAAGTCCCCATCTACGGAAAAGACTTCTACCTGACAATCAAGTATGAAGGCACAGCCACTTTCGGTCTGGGACAAAAGCAGGAATTCCTTGTAGAACAAGCCAACGTGGAAACAGCCACCATCGAAAACCAGACATGGGGCGTGAAACTGACGGAAAACAAACTGATCGTCACCGCCCCCAAAACAAACGTGCAAGGGAAAGAATACGAAGAACAGATTTACATCAAGATATTCTCGAAAGAAGGCTACTGCCGGGTAGTGAAACTTCCGGTAAAACTGCTGACCACGGAGATAGATGCCAACTCGGCTTTAGCCTGGCAACACTTCAGGCAGGGAGAGGACAATGTGCTGCTCGACTATTCGTATGCCGGATATAATCATGGAGAAAGTGCGCCGCAAGGCGCATTTTCTTTAGGATACCAAGTGATCAACGTAAAAGAGCGCATGACCGCCAAGAACATGACCGCCCGTGAAGCGCTGATCAGCATCCTGCAAGAGAAAGGTATGACAAGAGTAAACGGAACCAACAAGCTGAACGCCAACGCGAGGATTGTAATCTATTTCCCCGCAGGCGACTACGTTCTTCACAACGACGACGACAACACCCGCGACGAAAGCAAGCAGAAGGACGCCGTTGACTCGAAAAACAACAATGTCAGCAGTGGCATTGAAATCTATGGCGGTAACTTTGTGATCAAAGGCGACGGTCCCGACAAGACCCGTCTGATCATGGAAACGCCTAATCTGCCGACAAGTATCAGCAATCTCAGTTCATCACCTATACTGTTGGCAATCAAGCACACCAACGGTCCGAACAATGCCGGTAACTCCCCCAAGCTCGCTTCCGTAACCGAGAATGCCAAGCGCGGAGACTTTACCGTGAAAGTCAGTGGAACCACCGGAATCTCCTCCGGACAGTGGGTACAGTTGCGCTTGCGCAGCGGAGACAGGGAACTGGTAAAGAAGGAAATCGGTCCAATTGCCCTCAACGAGAACTGGGCGATAGCAAAAGCCCCTATCTCCATCAACCAAAGCTCCGACGACCTATACGGAGTAAAAATCACCGAATTTCATCAGGTGAAATCCGCCGCAAACGGCAAGATCACTTTCTACGAACCGATCATGCACGACATCGACATCAAGTATAACGATACGGAAGGATGGGAAATCCGCACGTACAAATATCTGGAGAATGTCGGTATAGAAGACCTGAGCTTCGTAGGAAACGCATTGGACGGCTACGCCCATCACGGAGAAGGACACGCCGAACAGGCTAAAGTAGGCTGGCAATACGACGGAGCCTACAAACCGCTGCTGCTGCAACGTGTAGTCAATTCATGGGTACGCAACGTCCACTTCGAGAGTGTCAGCGAAGCGCTTACTTTTGCCGAATCTGCCAACAGCTCGGCATACGATATCCGTATCAGTGGAAAACGCGGACATTCAGCCGTACGTTCGCAAGGTTCTTCACGCGTCTTTATCGGCAAAGTCCGCGATGAAAGCGCAGGAAATGACGTATACGGAAAGAGTTGTCAAGGGCAGTTCCACGGCTGCGGCGTATCGAAGCCAAGTGTAGGAACCGTATTATGGAACGTAACCTGGGGCAATGACGCCTGTTTCGAATCCCACGCCACACAACCCCGTGCCACGCTGATAGACAATTGCAGCGGCGGACTTGTATACTACCGCGCAGGAGGCGATGAAAATGAAGTCCCCAATCACTTGGGCGACCTCACCCTATGGAATCTGAATGTGACCGGAACAGACTCTCACGCTTCTAACTTCGCATGGTGGAGCGACAGCGATACATGGTGGAAGATTTTCCCGCCTATCGTAGTTGGTACACATGGTATGAATGTGAAATTTCCCAGTAAAGAGCAGCAACAAGTCACATACGAAGAAAGTACCGGTATGAAGGTATCCCCCGAATCTTTGTACGAGGCACAATTGCGGGAACGTCTGGGCTATGTACCCGGATGGCTCAACGCCCTTAAGTAACAACCAATCACCCGCACGATTTTTCTAACCTTCAGTTAAAAACGTATATGAAAATCAGACTTTAATCAATTTAACACCCAAAAGAGAGGGGCCGGGAGGTTCCTCTCTTTTACTTTTCCGTATATCTACAGGAAATAAGAAGTTTTTTAAGTACTTTTGTAAATCAATAATATACGCAGTATGAAAGCAGACCACCCTGAAGATATAGAAGATATAAAGGAACTCATAGCCCAAACTGAAAATGAACAAGTGGAATTTAAAGAAACCACCGGACAATTGGAACGTGGCATGGAAACGCTTTGTGCTTTTCTTAACGGAGAAGGCGGAACGGTCTTATTCGGCATTACAGACAAAGGCAAGATAATCGGGCAAGAGGTTGCCGATGTAACCAAAAGGAGCATTGCGGAGGCTATCAACAGATTAGAGCCAACAGCAAACGTACACGTCTTTTATATTCCCCTTCCAGACAGTAGTAAGAAAATAATAGCACTCCATGTTGAAAATTCAAGAGACAACCGCCCATTTTGCTATAAAAGTCGTCCTTATTATCGTGTAGAAAGTGTAACATCCGCCATGCCACAAGCAGTGTATAATCAATTGCTGATAATTCGCGACGAGGCAAAATATCGTTGGGAACTGTTTGAAAACCCTAAACTCTCTTTGCAGGATATGGATGAAAATGAAATTCTGAAAACGGTCAGACTCGGAATAGAATGTGGTCGTTTGCCAGAGAACACAGGAAACAACCTCTCCATTATTCTAGAAAAATTTGGGTTACTGGTGAATGGCGTATTAAACAATGCTGCCGCTGTACTGTTTGCCAACCGGGAACTGATAGAATATCCGCAATGTCTTTTAAGGCTGGCGCGTTTCAAAGGAACAGATAAAATGGTCTTTATGGATAATCAGCGCGTACAAGGTAATCTGTTCCAATTGCTTGATTCAGCAATGACCTTTATATTCAAGCACCTTTCTTTGTCGGGCACAACCGAAGCTTTGGAGCGGGAAGAACATTTGACGATTCCTTATAAAGCTATACGAGAAGGGATTATCAATTCACTTTGCCATAGACAATTCCGGACTCCAGGCGGCTCTGTAGGAATAGCTATTTATGATGACCGTGTGGAAATTGAAAATCCTGGAACATTCCCTCATGGCTGGGATATGGAAAGGATGAAATCCGAACATTGTTCAGAACCTCGGAATCCTTTAATTGCCAATGTCCTCTATAAGCGCAAGTTATTGGAAAACTGGGGACGTGGTATCAGCTTAATGACAGAAGAATGTCGAAAAGCCAATTTACCGGAACCGGAATTTAAGTTGGCCAATGGTTTTGTGATACTTGTTTTCCGATACGGGACAAATAACCACACAAGCACCATGCAAGTACCACATAAGCACCACATAAGTACCATACAAGTTCAGTCCCTATTGAATATAATGGAATATAACACCTATTCCGTTAAGGAAATGATGGAGCTTTTAGAATTGAAAAACCGTAGCTATTTTTCAAAAGAATACTTAAAGCCTGCTGTTGAAACAGGAGTTATAGAGCCAATTTTCCCTGACCAGCCTAAAAGCCCGAAACAGAAGTATCGGCTGACAGAAAAAGGAAAAGCTTTATTAGAGAAAAGATAACAAATAACGAATAGCAAATTAAAAGATATGCAAGATACACTACCCATCCATTTTGCTCCGCTGCAAGGTTACACCGAAGCAATTTATCGCAATGCACATGACGCCTTCTTCGGCGGTGTAGACACCTATTATACTCCGTTCGTACGATTGGAAAAAGGGAACTTCCGTCGCAGAGATGTCCGGGGAATCGAACCTGAGAACAATGGAGTGCCCCACCTGATTCCTCAGTTGATAGCCTCATCGGCAGAGAAAGCAGAAGTGATTTTATCCCTTTTCATCGAAAAAGGATATCAGGAAGTGGATATAAACCTAGGCTGTCCGTTCCCGCTTCTGGCGAAACGTCATAACGGCTCCGGCATCCTTCCTTATCCCGAAGAGGTGAAAGCATTGCTCAGCATTGTCACCCGATATCCGCAAATCAGCTTTTCCGTCAAAATGAGACTGGGATGGGAACAGCCGGATGAATGCCTGGCACTCGCCCCCATACTCAATGACCTGCCTCTGCGCCAGATCACCATGCACCCCCGTCTGGGCAAACAAGGTTACAAAGGAGAAGTTGACTTGCAAGGATTTTCAGCTTTCCGGGAGGTCTGCCGACTTCCGCTTGTTTACAATGGAGACATTCATAATTTGGAAGATATTCAACGCATCAGCGCACAATTCCCCTCACTGGCGGGAATCATGATAGGACGCGGACTACTGGCAAATCCGGCTTTAGCACTGGAATACAAAGAAAACCGTACGCTCGCGCCCGATGAAATGAGGGATAGACTGAAATCCATGCACAAAAGCGTGTACAACAATTACGACGTACTATTGGAAGGAGGAGAGGGACAGCTACTGACTAAAATGAAGACCTTTTGGGAATACCTGGCGCCCCAAACCGACAGAAAAGTACTGAAAGCGATTCATAAAAGTACGAATATCAGCAAATATTATCAGGCTGTCAGTGCCTTTTTTAATCAACGGTAGATTGAGAATCAGTTATTTTATGTAATTTTGCGCCCGTTTATTAACAAGCACATTATGAAAAAATACATTCTATTATCTCTCTGCTTGATGACACTATCAAGTAGTTTCGCACAATTAAAGGATTTTAAATTCAAATTCTACGGACAGATTCGCACGGACTTCTACTATAACAGCCGTGCCAACGAGGAAACTGTAGACGGATTGTTCTACATGTATCCCAAAGATGAAGTGCTCGACGGCAATGGTGAAGACCTGAACGCTACATCGAACAGTAATTTCTATACATTATACTCCCGTTTGGGACTGGATGTGGCAGGCCCGAAGTTGGGAACAGCCAAGACATCCGCCAAAGTGGAAGTGGACTTCCGCGGGTCGGGAACTTCTTACTCCACCATTCGTCTGCGCCATGCATACTTTAACCTGGACTGGGGAAAGTCGGCTGTACTGGTAGGTCAGACATGGCATCCGTTGTTCGGTGATGTTTCTCCTCAGATTCTTAATCTTTCCGTAGGAGCACCGTTCCAGCCGTTCAGCCGTGCACCGCAGATTCGTTATCGCTTCAACAATAAACACCTTCAGTTGACCGGAGCGTTGGTATGGCAGTCTCAGTATCTGTCACAAGGACCTGCCGGTAAAAGTCAGGAATACATAAAGAAGAGCAATATCCCTGAGATTTATGTCGGAGCAGATTACAAAAACGGAGGATTTCTGGCGGGTGCCGGCATCGAAATGATTTCATTAAAGCCACGTACTCAATCTTCATGGGAAGAAAAGACGTTTGATCCGACCACCAATGGTACTATATCAATCCCACATACGTACAAAGTAGACGAACGTATCACTACCCTCTCTTATGAGGCTCATGTAAAATATACCAATAAAAATTGGTTCATCGGCGCCAAGAGCGTATTAGGTTCCAACCTGACACAAGCATCCGGTTTGGGAGGATTTGGAATTAAGCACATAGACAACAAGACAAAAGAGCAGGAGTACACTCCGATACGCTTCTCCAGTTCCTGGCTGAATGTAGTCTACGGACAGAAATGGAAACCGGGAATCTTTGTAGGATACGCCAAAAACTTAGGAACAAGCGACGAATTAGTCTCTGAACAACTCTATGGCACAGGAACCAACCTTGATAAACTGGTAACTGCCGGAGCTGAACTTACCTACAATGTTCCTCACTGGAAGTTCGGAGTTGAGTATACATTGAGTTCGGCATGGTACGGCAAGCTGGACAAATCGGATGGTAAAATCATAGACACCCACTCCGTCAGCAACAACCGTATTGTAGCAGTCGCTATGTTCATGTTCTAATTTGCAGAAGATCATTCAACAGAATTTAAGTTCCTACATCACTTTAAGGCCGACTAAAAAGTCGGTGGTATCTTAAATCTCCTCCTTCGGGAAGGAGGAGTACCCGCAGGGGGAGGTGGTAGGTGAATACACGATTCTTTCATTCATAATCAATTAGAGATAACCTTATTTTACCTACCACCCCGGCTTTCAGCCACCCCTCCTTCCCGAAGGGAGGGGAATTAATGATACTATTGACTTATTTGTCAGTCGCAATTTGTTTCAAAAAGTTTCAAGGCGTGAAACAATCAGGAGAAATACTCGATTAGGATGATTTGACCGCCCGATCCGATTAACTCAACCGTATCAGTTGTTTCAGTTGACCTGTTCTTTTAGGAAGCATTAAATCATTTATTAGTCAATAATGGATGATCTCTCAGTCATTAATAGCTGATTTCTCAATTATTAATGGCTGAGAGATCAAACGTTAACAGTTGAGAAATCAGCTATTAACATCCTGTAAGTCAAAAGATAACATTGTAGAAATGAGACAGATCAGGATGAGGCAGAGTGAGAGCAACCGTTTGCCCTCATACCTGCCACCACAGTTGCTACCACACCGAAAACCACGATGAATAAAAGGATACAGACCATTTGTTAGAGCATGAGAGCAAAACGGCTATCAAATCACTGTGGAGAGCCTGACCGATATGTAGGCTCCTCAGCTTTCATTGCTGCTATTACAGCCGATTCCTTTGGCCGTAAATGCTCTTGGGGGATCTGATTATTCAGATAGCATGCCACAGAACAAAAGATTATTTCTCCAGTTCTACCTCATAGCTGGCTCCATCCTTACAGAGGAAGCGAAGCACCGTTTGTTTTTTATCCTCGGATACCACCTTGCAGTAAGGGGTCTCCACTACCTTCCACCTGCCTTTCAGAGTCACCGTCACAGGAATCTCACCGCTTTCATTGTCAATCCACGGGCGGGAATAGATGCTGCGCTCCATACGTTTTCCGTCTTTATCGAAAGCCTCATCACTCGGACCACGATACAATGCCAAATCCGGTTGAGCTACAGTCAATAATACTTTATCAGCAGATTCCTTACGGACCATCACGAAGCAGGACGTATCCGTACGCTGCAATAATCCACCGGGAAGCAGTGACTGGGGAGTTTCAAAAAGCACATAAGAAGTTATCCTGTCCGAAGGCGATTCAAGGATATGTGCATTCCGGTCTTGCTGTAATACGCTGTAGGCAGGTTTCTTTGCAAAGGCAGTCATCGTCTTCCAGTCGGTTCCCGGCAGAATGGCATATTCGTAGCTTCCCGCTTTCGGTGCTTTCCCATGGTCGATAATCAATGATACCCAGTCTCCTTTCGTTTCTTTGCCTGTATCCTGCATACGGGAGTATTGCGGAAAGTTTTTCTCGAATCTTGCAGCAACCGGCACATAATATCCGGTACCCAGATGATCCATCCATACTTTTCCTTCACCCGCATTATTCTTCCAATAGTCATGTGCCGCTTTATCTGTCACCGCCAGTTGGAAGATGGTCGTTTCCGTTGGATAATCCGTGTTTGCATTCTCGATATCCGAGCCCAGACAAACGATCATTCCATCGATGAAATGGTAGGATTTTCGCGCACGATGTGTTCCGTTATACTTATCGTGTTCGTGCAGTTTCATTCCGAAGTTGCCATTCATCTTTCCTTGTGACAGGCCGCCGGCAAAGGCTTCATCCGAATAAAGCATCTCTTCCATTCCGGAGAATGTATCTACATTCAGCACGTTGGCTTTGAGCAGGTCCAGCGGGAGATGGATGGAAGTCACTCCCGGAATGCGGTTCCAGTCGAAACCTTCCTGCTGCCATCCGCTGGTGGCGGGAGTCACTGTCTGTCCCGGAGGTGCTGTCAGTATCTGGAGACTTCCATGTGCCAGATAGCGTCCATAGAGGTTGTGTCCCAGATAATGCTCGGCAGCCCAAAGGTAGCGTGAATGTCCGCGTGCCACAGCCGACCAGTTTTCACGCCGTTGCACAGATACACAGCCATAGCCTAGCGAGAGATTGCCCTGCGGATCGGGTTCGGCACGAAAACCGTTCTCTACCAGTCGTTTGGCAATCTTACGCTCCTGAGCGTTCGAAACTTTCGGCATATATTCCGGTGCCTGTTCCGCAGAAGAGGAATCGGAAGATACGAGACGCAGGTAGGCGGATGCCATCTCTTTATCAAAATCGCCCTTTCCATCGGGAGTTCCGGCAATTGCCATCATCGCATAGTGCATGGGAACTAATTTCCCCTTTCCATCGGGATGGCGCCCGGACATAGACAAGGGAAAGTTCAGTTTATTGCAGTAGAAACGCATGGCAAGCAGGACATCTTTGACTGTCCGGTGTGCCAATTCGGAAACGGCAAGGCTTGTCCGACTGAAAAGGTAAATCATATTCGTTGCCCCGTCCAGTCCTCCAACGGCATAGGCAGGGTAGTTATTACGGTGATGGAAAGCCCCTCCGTCCACTTTGAAAGAACCGGCCAATCCCAGTGCAGGACGGCAGCCGTAGTCAATCCATCGGGAGAAGGATTTCAAGTATTGCAGTTTCTCCGGCGTGTCTTCCATCATCAGAATGCTTGCGATACGCCCGGTGGTTTGTGTATTGAAAGAATCCATGTCGATTCCGTTGCCTTCCGGTTTGGGATATACCTCGTTGGTGATGGCATACCAGCGCAATGTCCGCTCCGCTTCTAGCAGTTTTCCTTCTTCCCGCAATACATCTTTCATCAGGAAATAAGCCGGATAAAGTCCGCGCACGCTATATCCGTAATGATGAATATTGCCCCAGCAACTACCATAAGCCACTCCCTGATCGGTGATATGGTCGTACATCGCAAGAAATTTCCGCCTCATCTCCTCGCGGATCGGTGATCCTGCCTCACTGTTATTGTAAGCCACGGCAATCCGTTTCATCAAGTCAAAATAGGCACGCATCTCTATTCCCATCTTGGTCAGCATATCCTTGTCCCAGTCCGGAATCATCCGTTCGTAGGCTTCGGAAGCACGCACCATGAAAACGGGCACTCCGGACACTTGCCCGTCCTTATAGGTTATCTGATAGAGGTCGTATTTCTTACAGATGGTTTCGGCTTCTTTTTCCGTCACCTTCCCTTTGGTATAGATCATGTCACGGAAACGCTTTTCCAGCAGTTTCATTTCCTGCCGCTGCGTGTCGCTTACGGGAGTCAGTTCGATGTCCGGTTTCAGCAGGGAGTGTTTGTAGAGTACCAGCCAGTGATTGGTAGTGCCGGCATTGACAAAGGGGACTTGCAGATCGGCTGTCTGCTGACGGGCGTCTACCTTCGTCGCAGTGATCAGATGATCGATGAAAAGGCGTCCTTTTGCATTGGGAGCCACGATGCGGAGCTCGTTCATTCCTTCTTTCGGCGTGCCTTGCATATCGCGTTCATAGCAGACCCATGCCGCACGCCAGCCTTTGAAATTGATGCCGAAAGGAAAAGAAGCGCACTTACGGCCGTCTTTCAGAAATTCAAACTCGATAGCAGCGTCCTGAGGCTGCTCATTGTATATCCATACGATGAAAGCGGAAAGATACAGGTCTTTCCCTGTCGGGTCCTTCTTTTCAAACTTCAGGTCTTTCCGGAGTTCCAGTTTCCCGTTCGGTTCGAAGGTCCATTCCAACGAATGTTTCCCGTCTTTATAATGTGCACCGGATATGCCCAACTGAGACTGAACACCGGTTATACAGGCAGGCAACTGCGGTTCTTCAAAAGAGAACATCCGCTCGTCCGTAACTATCTGCGCATTGAGGAATGCCGGACAGAGAAAAGACAATATCAGCATCGTCACTGACAGAGTAAAAGATTGCTTTATCATAGAATATATTGTTTTAGGTCCGATGGTAAATCGGTTTATCATTAGCCGGTATTTACAGAGAAGATCACCTGTTCATCTCCCGAATGCAAAGAAACCCCTCTTTTGTTGGAAAGAGGGGTTCAAATCGTACAAAATAGTTCAAATTATGTGCTATATCTTATAGATAATGACCGATATGCTCTCTGCCGGTCCTGCTTTTAAGGGTGAAGTTCTTTAAAAGCCGCATTCTCTTCCTGCACGTGCTGAATGGTTTGTTTCAGCTCTGCAATCGGCAAATCATATCCATACCAGCCGGTATAACAATCTACTACATACCATTTTCCATCGGGCAGCAATTCGAACTCCACACGTAAGTCGATCTCCGATTCTTCGTATCCCGCCTCAAATACCTTATGTGCCGGTTCGTTCAGCGTAAACTTAGATACATAAATGCCGCCCTCTTCCTGAGTGATACGTTCTTCTTTCAGCGTTTCACTGTCCAGCAACGGCCACTTTTCCTTCGTAAAAGGGAACGTTTTCTCAGTTTCCCCGTCATCCGCCAATAAAGTAACCGGCGTTTTCAACGGAAACTTGACACGAGTATACTGAAACGCCGCGCTGGAAGTAAACTTATCCAGAAACGACTTGAAATCTTCTCTTGTCTGTGCTGCTTCACTTTCTACTTTCGCCCTGGAGCTATTGCCACAGGAAATAAATGAAATACCTGCCAGCAATGACATGACCATCAAACAGCATGCAAACTTCTTAGCTCTCATAACACGATATAAATTAAGAGTTTAAAATAACACTGCAAAGATAATGACAAGTTCAATATCTTGATACGAATCGGGAAGAAAATAGTTAAACTACTATAAATAATATACTTACCACACCTCATTATTCCGGTATTAAAATACCTTTGTCATAAATCGAAATACTAACTTAAATAAAAACACACCTATGAGACACCCCCACTGTTTTCTCCTGATAGGTCTTTTGCTTTTATGCAGCACACAGACTATCGCTTTCGCCCAATCCGGCACTTATCAGACAATTCCCGAACCTTTGCGAGGCTACTGGCAATTTAAAGCAGACAATGTATCTGACTGGAACGGTCCGCTCATCGGAGAGAATTTCGTAGAGAACTATTACGTCGTTTTCTATGCCGAACAGATAAAACAGGAAGCTGACGGCAGCTACTTCTTCCATTTACGCAATCAGAAAGGAGATACGACGGAATTCCGTATCACACCTACCGGTAATGACGCTGCCACCATCTGGTACAAAGGCTGGAAAGAGCCGAAGAACTGTATCCGCAAGCAAGTCCCCGACCACACGGAACCGCTCACTCCCCTTACATTGCCCGACCGTATTTATCAGAAATGGGTGAAAGGATTATCCGGAAAAGTAATCTACGAATTCACCCGTGACGGAAAACTGCTCTATGACGGAAAAACATGGGATATCTTATCGGCCGGATATTTTCTCAATAAAGAATATCGCCTGCTCGTCAAAAACGGAGAAGCGTACAAACTGCTTTACCTCAGCTTCCCCCTGCCGAAAACAATGAACGTAGCCGCTGAACTGCAAAATGAAAAAGTCTCTCCCATCGCCTCACGCCCTGAAATATATGCTTTCGCCGGATGTTGGATAAATCAAGCGACCGGGGACTGGCGCATCGGATTCTTCGAAGACTTTGCTGTCTACCAATGTCAATTTTGGGATTATGAGTCGATAAACATCCAAAAGAATCGAACCACCATCATCCTAAAAAATGGAACGGAACAACTGAAAGTACGTTTAACTCGTAAAGATGAAACTTCCTGCACCCTGTCTGTCGGAAAAGAAAAGGCACAGACATATGTTCTTTGTAACGACAAGTATCTGCCCGATTATCCGGTAGCTGACACCACTCCTTTCGTAGACAATGGTTATCAAACGGATAGCGTGACTCTCATCGGATACCTGCGTAACCTGCCTTCGACACGTCCTTTCGAGGTTGCTGTGCCGGACATGATCACCGATAGAGAAGAAAAATATACCACCGCCATCGACTCACTGGGAAGATTTACCCTCCGTTTCCCTGTATTGAACAGCCACAACGTGTTCATCGATTGGGGACGTACCACTATCTGGACATCCGTAGAGCCGGGAGAGACCTATTTCCTCTATGTGGACTTCGCTGACAAAAAGAAATTAGTAATGGGAGAAAAGGCACGTATCCTCAACGAACTGCTGGCCCACGAAGGACTCAGTGAATATATCGGCTACGACGAAGGAGAAAAAATGGATAATATGGAATATTTGCAAAAGACGCAGGATATCATCCGTCATAAATCAGAATATCGCGCAAAGATGCTCAATGATCATCCGCTTCTCTCGCACAAATTCCGCTATTACACAGAACAGGAAATCCGCTACAACGCTGCACGCGACCTGATGCAACGCCGCTTTTCGGTAGACCGTAACAAGCAGGAGCATCTGCAACCGGAATTTATGAGTTATGTAGACTCGGCACTATATCCCCGTCCGGTAGAGCCTTATACGCTTCTCAGAGATTATGGTTCTTTCCTGCGGGATTACGTCGGATACATAACGGACATTGCTCCCGCTTCTTCAAACAGATTGACCGTAACTCCTCAAAAGATGGAAATGCTCTATCTTAAATTTGAAAGGGACGGAAAGATTCAGCTATCACAAGAAGAAAAAGACGCATTACACGCCTTCAGTAACTTCGAAAAAGAAATTGAAAAAATGAAAGCTGCGAATACTGCTGACTCGCTGACAATGGCTGCCTACAACAAAAAGATGGAACCGAGCATCAAAACAATACAGAGCCTCGTAGGCAGAGACGAAATTTTCAATGACTATATGATGGGAAACTTGCTCGCTAATTCCATCAATCGTACCCTTGCTATCATTGACTCCCTGCAAATGGACGAAAAATTAAAGGAGATACTAAAGGCAAATTGCTATTATGAGATGTTGCAGCAGACTCACAAAGAATTGCCGGACAGCCTCATCAGTAAATTCAAAGCAGAAGTTTCTAATCCTTCCCTACAGGCTTATGTATTAAACCAACAAGGGATATACGAAGAAATATCCCATAAGGCCATCGAATATCCCGAAAGCCTGATGCCTAACGAACCTCTGGCAGAGATCACAGACGGAGAACAATTATTCCGCAAAATCATCGAGCCTTATAAAGGGAAAGTGGTTTATCTGGATGTATGGGGCACCTGGTGCGGTCCGTGCAAGGACATGATGCAATATGCAGGAAGTGCCAAGAAGCTGTTTGAGGGAAAAGACGTGATATTCTTGTATCTCTGCAACCATTCCTCGGACAAATCGTGGAAAAACATTATCAAGGAATATGGACTGACCGGCAAAATTGCCGTCCACTATAACCTGCCCGATGAGCAGCAAAGTGCTATTGAGAAGTTTCTGCAGGTCCGCTCCTTCCCCACCTATATATTGATAGACAAGGAAGGAAACATCGTAGACCGTGACGCCCCCAGGCCCAACAGGGAAAATGACCTTCTTAATGCAGTCTATAAGTTATTAGAGAAATAAACGACTCATTTCTTCCGCAAATACTCGTATCCGAAACGGCAAAAGAGACATTTCCGTTTATCACAATACTCTTTGCGGAGCTGTATCAATGCCTGGCTATCTGCCGCCGAACCGACCGGTAGCCCGGCATCTCTCCACGAGCGGATAATATGGTTATTCTCCGCTTTCAACTCTTCCAGAAAACGTCCGGCACGATCGCACATCCGCTCGTCGGTTCTATGCAGGCCATAAGCATATAAGAAAGGAACAACGGTATTAATCACAATCAAGTCCTGTGACTTCTCTCCCATTGATTTCTCTTTTTGCGAAGAAGGACGGCCGAATATATAATGACTGTCCCAATAAGCAGAAGCATGAGTAGACAGTAATTGACGCACTTCCGGCAAGGTTTCTGCCTCCATCATCTGCGAAAAGAGCTTATCAACTTTCTGATACAAGTAGGCCAACTGTGCTAACCGGATATGGGGGAAGTTTTCCGGACGAAGCCTCAAAAAACGCCATAAACCGGCATCCATCACCTGAGTTATTTCAAACTTCCGTTGCAGATAGCGAAATTCTTTACGAAGCCGGAGACTATACTCATCTTCCTGCTCCTTCTTTAAAAACGCCTCCTCCAGCAAACCGGCCTGCCCGAAGAAAAAAGCCTCTATCTGAAACAGATCATTCCGATGCTTGTCTATCGCCCGAAATGGAAGCAGTCCTGCCCACGTCTCAAAAGCCTCGCCATTCAAGCCGAAACCGAAATTACGGGCAAGAGTGATAAAGAAGGCATCTTCCCAATGACGGTCACATCGTTCCAGCCGATCGGCAATTTGCCTTGCTTTTTGCTCCAGTCGTTCGGTCTGAAGAGCCGTCAGCCAGGAGTGAATCGTTAATTTGGATAAGGACCCTATGATGGAGTAGCAGGCAGGATATTGGTCGGCAATGCAGAGTTCATGATAATGGGTTTGTACATTCTCGGGACAGGTCAATAGCAGTTGGGGGATTTGCTCACCGTTGGAACGGGTTACTTCGGCATCTGCCTCGGCCACCACATGCAGAATCACAGAATCGTATGCTTTATCATGGTCGTGACCGTGACGGTACCAGTCTGAAGAATGAGTATGTATCTCTATATTTCCCACCCACAATGTACCGTCTATCTTCAGCTTCGCATTAAAGAAGTCGGGACCGGCATCAGGGTTCTGCAGTCCGGAATCGATAATTTCTACCAGTAAGCCTTTGGTGGTTTGCAGTATTTTGAGAGGGAATAATTTATGTTTCCACACATAGTGGAGAAGGTGTTCCATGTTAACAGAAAGTTAATGTGCACTGCAAATGTAATAAAAATCTTATCTTTGCGACTATTATTTTGAATATAAGTCAGAAAACAATGAAAATAGCGTTGATCGGTTATGGAAAAATGGGCAAGGAACTTGAAAAGGCAGCCCTTAGTCGCGGACACGAAATTGTCTGCATTATTGATGTTGATAATCAGGAAGACTTTGAGTCGGAAGCATTCAAGTCCGCCGACGTAGCCATTGAGTTCACCAATCCGATGGTAGCCTACAGCAATTATATGAAAGCTTTCAAAGCCGGAGTCAAATTAGTATCAGGCAGTACAGGATGGATGGCGGAACATGGCGAAGAAATCAAAAAGCTATGTACCGAAGGAGGAAAAACCCTTTTCTGGTCGTCCAACTTCAGTCTTGGAGTAGCCATCTTCTCATCTGTCAACAAGTATCTGGCAAAAATAATGAATCAATTCCCCGGTTATGACGTCACCATGAGCGAGACTCATCATATCCATAAACTGGATGCACCCAGCGGCACTGCCATCACACTGGCTGAAGGTATACTGGAAAACATGGACCGCAAAGACAAATGGGTAAAAGGAACGCTCCTTGCACCGGACGGTACCGTCAGCGGCACCGACGCCTGCGCTTCCAACGAGTTTCCTATCGACTCGATCCGTGAAGGAGAGGTTTTCGGCATCCATACCATCCGCTACGAGTCAGAAGTAGACAGCATTTCCATCACGCACGATGCCAAGAATCGCGGCGGCTTTGTATTGGGAGCCATCCTTGCTGCCGAATACACGGCCCAACATGAGGGATATCTGGGCATGAGTGATTTATTCCCATTCTTAAACGAATAAGGCTTCAAAGCCACTATCAAACGAATATAGATTATGAGACAAGCCACACGCACACAATGGATCAAATGCACCATTGCTATTCTCCTTTATCTCGCCTTCCTCATCTGGGTACGCAGTTGGTGGGGGCTGATTGTCGTTCCTTTCATCTTCGATATTTATATCACCAAGAAAATACCCTGGTCATTCTGGAAGAAATCGAAGAATCCTACCGTTCGTAATGTTATGAGCTGGGTAGATGCTATTGTCTTTGCATTGGTTGCTGTCTACTTTGTCAATATCTACATTTTCCAAAACTATCAGATTCCTTCCTCGTCTTTGGAAAAGTCATTGCTGGTAGGCGACTTCCTGTACGTCAGCAAGATGAGTTACGGGCCACGTGTGCCGAATACGCCGCTTTCCATGCCGTTGGCGCAACATACGTTGCCTATTTTAAATACCAAATCATATATCGAATGGCCTCAGTGGAAATATAAAAGAGTTCCCGGGTTCGGAAAAGTGAAACTCAATGACATTGTTGTCTTCAACTTTCCTGCCGGTGATACGGTAGCGCTCAACAATCAGCAAACAGATTTCTACTCTATAGCTTACGGTGAAGGTCAGCGCCTGTATCCCAAGCAGATAGAGATGGACAGTCTGACACGCCAGCAGCAACGTGCTGTTTACGATTTGTATTATAATGCCGGTCGCCAGCAAATTCTATCGAATCCGCGTGTTTACGGAGAGGTCGTTTATCGTCCGGTAGACCGCCGTGAAAACTATGTAAAACGCTGTGTCGGTCTGCCCGGAGATACGCTGCAGATCGTAGACGGTCAGGTCATGATTGACGGCAAGGCTATCGAGAATCCCGAAAATCTGCAGTTCAACTACTTCGTACAGACCACAGGCCCGTATATCACGGAAGATATGTTCCGTGAATTAGGCATCAGCAAGGCAGACCAGACATTGTATGATGATTCTTCATGGGAAGAAACCTTCAGACAGATCGGACTGGACAATCGGAATGCACAAGGAAAGATGGCTCCTATTTATCATCTTCCGCTGACGAAGAAAATGTACGAAACATTGTCCGGCAACAAAAAGCTCATCAGCAAGATCGTCATGGAACCGGAAGAGTATGCCGGACAGATGTACCCGCTCAACTTACATACCAAATGGAACCGTAACAACTACGGTCCGATCTGGATTCCCGCCAAAGGTGCTACTATCACTCTGACTGAAGACAACCTGCCTATCTACGAACGTTGTATTGTCGCTTACGAAGGAAATAAGCTGGAAATCAAGCCGGACGGTATTTATATCAACGGCGAGAAAACCGATCAATATACCTTTAAGATGGACTATTACTGGATGATGGGCGACAACCGCCACAATTCTGCGGACTCCCGCTATTGGGGATTCGTTCCTGAAGATCATGTAGTAGGTAAACCTATCGTTGTATGGCTGTCACTTGACAAAGACCGCGGATGGTTTGATGGTAAAATCCGTTGGAACCGCCTCTTCAAGTGGGTAGACTAATAAGTATACAGACATGATAGAGTGATAAGGTGATAGAAATTGATGAACATTCGTAAATTCAAATGGATATTCGCATTCGCCGGAGCAATAGCCGTCGTGCTTCTGCTCCGGGGATTCGCTTTTACATCCTGCCTTATCCCTTCCACCGGTATGGAGAATTCACTTTTTCAGGGTGAACGTATTCTGGTCAACAAATGGAGCTACGGCCTGCGGGTTCCGCTGATGTCACTGTTCTCATATCACCGTTGGTGCGAGCGATCTGTCCGGCAACAAGATGTTGTAGTCTTTAATAATCCCACCGCTATCGGGCAACCGACTATTGACCGAAGAGAAATCTATATCAGCCGTTGTATCGGTACTCCCGGTGATACCCTGCTTGTCGATTCCCTTTTCTCCGTATCCTCTCCCGAAGCGCAACTCAATCCGGACAAGAAAAGGCTCTACACCTATCCCGCTGCCAAAGAGCAGTTGATCACTTCGCTTATGCAAACCCTTTCCATCACCAACGACGGACTGATGGGAAGTAATGACAGTACTCATGTCCGCAGTTTCAGCCGCTATGAATATTACTTACTGGAACAAGCGATCAGCGATCAGAACTGGATTCAGCCTTTGACGGAAAAGAGCGAAAAAGAGCTTAAACCGCTCATCGTTCCCGGCAAAGGGAAAGCACTACGAGTATATCCGTGGAATATCACATTGCTGCGAAATACCCTCGTGATGCACGAAGGCAAACAGGCGGAAATAAAGAATGATACGCTTTATATCGACGGAAAACCCACACAGCATTGTTTTTTTACCAAAGATTACTACTGGATGGCTTCCAACAATAGTGTCAATCTGTCCGATTCACGTCTGTTCGGATTCGTTCCGCAAGACCATATCATCGGGAAAGCATCGTTGATCTGGTTCTCTAAAGAAAAAGGAACGGGAATCTTTGACGGATACCGATGGAATCGCTTCTTTCAGTCTGTAAAATAATTCACATGCATAGTTTTCAACATAACATCTGTACATAAAATAATGAGAATAGCTTATTTATCATCTGCCTACCTTGCTCCAGTAGAATATTATACCAAACTATTGGAATATGATAAAATATATGTCGAACAACACGATCATTATATAAAGCAAACCTATCGCAACCGTTGTACGATTGCCGGACCTGACGGCGAACTGGCACTCTCCATTCCAACCGTCAAACCGGATACGCTGAAATGTCCGATGAAGGATATACGTATTTCCGATCACGGTAACTGGCGCCATCTGCATTGGAATGCTATCGAATCAGCCTACAACAGCACTCCTTACTTTGAATATTATAAAGACGACTTCCGACCTTTCTATGAGAAGAAATACGAGTTTTTAGCCGATTTCAACGAAGAAATCTGCCAGCTGGTCTGTAAGTTGATAGACATTCAACCTTGCATTGAACGAACTTCAGAATATAAAACGGAATTTGCAGCAGAAGAAACAGATTTCCGCGAGATTATTCATCCTAAGAAAGATTTCCGGATAGCCGACCCGGAATTTATTCCGCATCCCTATTACCAAGTCTTTGATTCCAAACTCGGTTTTCTCCCTAATCTGAGTATTATTGACCTGCTTTTCAATATGGGACCGGAGAGTTTGTTGGTATTAACAAGTAAATAACATTATAATAGCCAGACAAAGACATCAAACGTCCTGACACTACGTATCTTATCATATATCCCGGTAAGGTTAACAGGCGGACAAGCCTTGATTAATATCTTTTGTCCGCTTCCTGTTTTCGTTCCACGTACGTAAACCGTTGGGACTGCGTACGTGATCCCATCGGTTCACGTACATGAACTCATGGGATTACAGACGTGAAACGAAGAAATGTAACGACCGTAATACATTAATCTAACGTTGAAAACAGCTTAACAAACGTAGCACAGACCATTAAATGAACCGTCTTACCTGAATCAGGAAGGCAGAATCTCTTATGAAGGTGACAATAGAAAAGCGATTTTTCTCTATTATCACCCTATTATCACCACCTATTATCACCCTTATCACGCTAAATTGCAGCACATTAAGTCTGAAAAGTGACAAGTGACAATAAGAATAACGTTTTTAACTCTGTAGAAAGAGACAAATTATAATCATCAGGTCACTATTATTTCCTTCAACAGATTACTCTTCATTCAGTCGATTCAGCAAATATCTGACATTCTCAAGATGTAAATGATTGACCCGGTACATCTGTTTATATTGCCAACTATTTTTAGTAGTATCGATAATACAATCTATAAAAGAGCCCATTATATTGGCACTTTGCATACGATTGGTATTTGAAACCTGCATATTCATCATATGCATACCAAATCCTTTAATCACATCTTTTACACTAATTTTCTTAAAATGATGAACTGCCTCGAAGGCTGCTACATTACCAAAAAGAACATTCTCTAAATCTTCCAGTCTTTGCCGATCCGAGCGTTCCACCAAATAACTGGCTGGATTTATAAAACGATTGAGCGTAAGATAAAAGGTCATCATTTCATGATCTGAAGAAAAAATGGCATGCATGAATTGTGTTGCGTCCCCCGGACAAACAATCTGCTGGTTGTTTAAAACCTCCTTCATAAGAATTTAAATTAAATGGTGAATAAATTAAGTTCAACGGGGCTAAACAGAAAGGTGGTTTTAGATAATAAAAGAAGCGGTTCCGCCTGTCCCATTGCTCTTTTCTCGTTCACACAAGGCAGCAGGTGCATTAACACTCTACATGGGGGTGCGAAACCGCCCATATAGAATGAACCGGACAGGCATAAAAATGCCTGCCACAATTACAAGGCAGGTTTCCAGCCTTGTGTGATTTTGAAAAAAGAGCACTACAAAGATAGGATATAAATCAGAATAGGAAAAAGAAATTCATTCTAAATTGCATATACCACAGTAAAATGCAAGGTATAAGCCTTATTTCTAATCACAAGCCAAACTCGTTTCAAAGAAAAAGGAGAATGTTGTGACTCTCTCTTTTATAAGATAACAACATTCTCCCAGCAATCTGTTTTACCGGGGGAGGACCCCAGTTTTACCAAACGGATACCTATCTCAACTCAAATGGTACAATTCCTTTAATGTCTCTGGATGATGTTCCGATGACTGCTTCAAACTTACCCGGTTCTGTCATCCATTCGTGTTTGACATCATCGAAGAAGCTCAGGGCTTTTTTATCAATCGTCAGCGTTACAGCCTTCTCCTCACCCGGAGCCAGTTTTACTTTCTTGAAGCCTTTCAGTTCCTTGACCGGACGAGGCAGAGAGGATTTCTTATCGCTGACATAAAGCTGGATAACTTCCTGACCTTCACGAGTACCTGTATTCTTTACGTTGATCGTGAAAGAGATGGTATCATCGGCAGTCATCACCTTTTTGTCAGCCGAAGGTTTCCCGTAAGCGAAAGTAGTATAGCTCAATCCGTGTCCGAACGGGAAAAGCGGTTTGGTCTTTTCTTTGTCTGCCCAGCGATAGCCTACAAAAATATCTTCACGATAGATTTCGTTTATGGTATCACCATTGTTCTTGGAGTGTGCCAACTCTTCTTTATTCCCCGGATATTCACCCAGTTTATGTGCGCCTACGTCTTCCAGTCTTGCAGGAAAAGTAAAAGGAAGTTTCCCCGACGGATTAGCATCTCCTAGCAGTACCGAAGCAAGAGCCGTTCCGGTTTCCGAACCTAAGAACCAGCCTTGAACAATAGCGGGCACTTCATTTACCCAAGGCATGGCAACCGCATTACCGGAGATATTTACGACAATCAAGTTCTTATTTACTTTTGCCAACTCGCCAATCACTCTGTCCTGCGCATACGGCAATCCAAGGGATGCACGGTCCGAATCTTCGCAATCCTGATGATTGCTCTTGTTCAGTCCACCGAAGAAAATTACGTAATCCGCATCTTTAGACACTTCTACAGCCTCAGCAAGAAGTTCATCCTCCGAACGGTCGTCTTTCAAATCTTGTCCGGTCTGTACTCCATTATATTCCCCTGTCGGGTCACCAACGTATCCACGGGCATACAAAACTTCCGCCTGTGAACCTACGCGGTTCTTCAAGCCGTCCAAAGGAGATATCTCATATTTCACTTTCAGAGAAGAACTACCACCCCCTACAGTCATCATCTTAATGGCGTTTTCACCGATAACAGCAATCTTCCTGGCTTTCTTCAAGTCAATAGGCAATACATTATCCTTATTCTGTAACAGTACAATTCCTTCTTCACCGATTTTTCGTCCGGCTTGTCCATGCTCGGGCGAAGCCAGAGAACCGAAAGGTTTATACGGGTTCATCGAAGTGCGGAAGATCAGACGGAGGATATTACTCACTTTTTCGTCCAGTTCTTTGGTTCCAACTGTGCCCTCCTGGATCAGTTTCAGGTAAGGATGTGCCAAATAGTAATTGTCATAAGCATTCCTTGTCCCGGCAGAAAGTCCGTTTGTCCATGAACCGAACTCCATATCCAGACCATTCGAAATGGCCTGGAAAGTATCATGTACTCCGCCCCAATCTGAAACGACGACACCATCAAAGCCCCATTCCTTACGCAGAATATCTTGCAGCAATCGCTTATTATGGCACGCATGCTGAGTCTTATAGAGCTTACCGGAGTCGGTATCTTCACTAAACGAATAAAGGTTGTAAGCTCCCATTATTGCCCAAGCACCACCTTCCTGAACGGCCGCTTTGAAAGCCGGAAGATAAATCTCATAAAGAGCACGGTCGCTCAAATGAACATTGGTGGTGTGACGGTTGAACTCCTGATTGTTTAATGCGTAATGCTTCACACAAGCAGCAACACCGTTTTCCTGTACTCCCTTAATATAAGGAACTACCATTATGGAAGACAGGTACGGATCTTCGCCCATATATTCAAAATTACGCCCATTCAACGGGGTGCGGTAGATGTTGACACCGGGCCCCAGGAGAATATCTTTTTTCCGGTAACGGGCTTCTTCGCCAATGCTCTTCCCATAAAGGTAAGACATTTCGGGATTCCATGTTGCAGAAAGGCAAGTCAATGCAGGATAGGCTATACAGGAATCGTTTGTCCATCCTGCCTGATCCCACTCATCCCATAATACTTCGGGACGGATGCCGTGAGGACCATCGGTTGCCCATACTTCGGGAATCCCCAGACGAGGGACTCCCGGTGAACTAAATTTAGACTGCGCATGAGTCATCTTCACCTTCTCTTCAAGTGTCATACGGCTCAGCGCATCTTTCACCCGTTCTTCGACAGGCTTGCTCGTGTCCAGATATACTGGTGTCTGCGCCATATTCATAGTCGGTAAAACGGCGGCTATAGACAAGCCAAGTAACGTTGCTTTAAATTTCATGTTCATAAATGATTTCTGTATTTTTACTTCTTCACAACAGAAAGAATTCCTTTATCTATCCCCTGAGTGAAATCTAACGTAAACACATAAGTAACTCCCTGTTCCAACGGAGAGGCCAATACAAGATTTTCCTCATCAACATTGAATAAGTTCCGGGTAGCCTGATCCATTTGCAGGTTCTTTTGATGAAATTGCTGATCCCAAGACTTTCCACCCAGATATTTAACACTGATATAATCGTATCGTATGCGTTCACCAATAACCGTACTGCCTTCAGCACCAGTCTTCCCAGTAAACTGATAAACTTTCGGACTGATTTCCGCCACACAATAAGCAGTCGAAAAGTCCCAGTTAAATTCGTCCTTAATAGACGGAGAGCCCATACCATAGCCCAACAACCATACGGCACCATGCCCGTCAGCATCCAGTCCGGCTTCACTATTGCCATTCATACGTATTACTGCAAAGTATTTACGTGTAGCATTTACCATCACCCTGTAGCTACCGGCAACCGGCAAGAACTTCAAGTGATTATCTCCGGTCTCCACCAGATAATCCGGATCAACATACCAATCATTTAGATCTTCGATGCCACCTATTTCGAGTGTCTGGTTCTGCGTCAAAGACATCTGCAATTGATACATATCGGAACTGCCTTCTTCCAGCTTCATTCCATTGATTGTAATGTCCGGTCGCGGCAAGTCTACCTGTCCTACTTTCTCTACAGTCAGTACTGCTTTGGTATTACCTTTCGTTACATCTACCGTAAACTTATAAACACCACCTCTCTCAAATTTCTGACCTTCCTGCAACTTCAAGTTACCCGACTCTGTTATTTCAACAAGGTCGCTTGTAGTAGAGATGGCATCTCCCTTAAATTCACCATTATCCCACTTGTTTATGTGGAAGAATTTAAAGTCAATATCACTTGTTTTCATAGTCACACCGGCAGTAAACGTAAGCTGATACTTCTTTGCCGTAAGTTGCGGCATACACAAACCATTCTCCGGCGTCCATCCCACTTCGTACAAAGATACCGACGGCTTGCCAATTCCATTTCCGATAGCCCAGATAGCTCCTGTTCCGTCATCCTGCAATTTAGCTGCTTCACCGTCTTTTAAAGCTATGACAGAGAAGTACTGTCTCTTACCGTTTGCTGTAATCTGATAGCTTCCGTCAATCGGCAGGAACTTCAGTGTTCCATCCTCCTGCTTTTCAAAGAAGTCCGGATCAATCCACCATTCATCATAAGCAGGCACTCCTTCGAACGTCAGAATGTCATTCTGCTTTAACGACAATTTAACAGCATATACATCGTTTTCTACCAGTTCCATTTCTTTTCCGTTCAACAATAATTTGGCAAACGGACTCGCTTCATAGTTGAAAGTATTAAACTGAATCGTATAATTGCCCGGCTCTGTATTGGAGAACGGGATAGACGTAGTAGAGCCTACTGCAATCGTATTGTCTTCCCAGCCAAAAGTTAGCTCGTTGCCGTGCTCCCCTACTTTCGGAGTTTTGATATACACTTTCATCTTCTGCGAAAAGTCTCCCGATACGCTATAATGATACATCGATTGCCTGTCCATCCGGTACTCCTGCCCTTCTTCATCTACCAGGGTCAGATAAGGAAAGTCCGGGCGTGCCAACGTAAGTTCCGTTTCCTGTTCCGTCGTAGTAAAGTGAATATTCTGAAGGATATACTTCAATGTCGCCTTTCCGTTAGGAATATTAGCATAATAAGGAATATAAATCTTTCCAGTATAGTCGCTTCCACTTGTCTTTGTTCGGATCACCGTTTCAGATACCTGTTCTTCTCCATAGAAAAGCTGCGCTTTCAAAGTAGAAAGAGGAACGTCTACATCCGAAGCCTTGATCGTAAACGGAAGGCTGTCGCCGAAAAGGGCATCCGCATTCTCCGCCTTGATCTCCATACTCGGATTACCGGGAAGGAACTCGTCATCATTACAGGAATTCATGGATAAGATTCCCGCCAATGCCAATGTTATATAGATACTTTTTTTCATTGTCTTTATACTTTTAAGGTTCTTACTTTGACTTTGCCCAACGGTATGAAGTTACTGATTTACCGGGAACGTCATAAGCGAAATGACGTTGGCCGTCGCTGACAGTTATCTTCTTCGACTTCTCATTGTTGTTTATCAGAACAAAGGCATACGTTCCGTCCGTATTTTCGAAAGCAGAACAGGTAATACCGTTGTCCGTATAACCGGTAGTGGCGATACGCACAGCTCCCGGCTTCACAACACTTGAAAGATGAGCAATGATATAGTAGTGAGAGTTACGTATGATTGTCTTATAATCACTGTTATTGATATCTACCGCACCATAGCAAGTCTGACAACCACCTTCACGATTCGGACCACGGTCGTTATCGAGCATCAGATTCCAGACAATTACGCCCTTACACCAATTATTGATTGTTCCCAATGCTACCTCTTCCATATCTTCCATCAGACGCTTCGACAAGTCACGTCCGCTGTTCCATGTGCCGATAGAAGTTTCTGTAAACAGAAGTTCTTTCTCAGGATATGCCTGATGTATATTCAGCAATTCTTCACGGTTGCCGCCATAGTTATGGTAAGCAGCACCTGCCAGATACTGAGAAGCAGCAGCATCTTCGTAAATCTTGCCCGGATAGTTCTTCTGCGATTCGATATTGTCATAATTGTAGTTATGGTCGAAAGCATAAATCTTGGTAGACAGTCCGGCAGCTTTCATCTGAGGACCGAGCGCTGTTTTCACGAAGTCTCTTTGTTCTTCCCATTCCATATAGAGCGAAGCGGAGTTGCCACGGTTCAAAGGTTCATTTTGCGGAGTTACTGCATAAATGTCAATGCCTTCGGCTTTAAATGCCTGTATCCATTTCACAAAATAAGTAGCATAATCCTGATAATAATCCGGGTTCAATTGTCCGTTCGTCCACGAATCTAATGGTGTACGGTCTGTCAGGCTTTTCACTTTCATCCATTTCGGACAGGTCCAAGGAGCGGCAATTACCTTGATAGAAGGGTTAATGGCCAGAATCTCTTTCAGGATCGGAAGGATATAGTCCTTTTCTTCGCTCTGCAAAGCAAAGTTTTCGATCCCTTTCGTATCACAGCAGGTATATTCGCTTAACGAGAAGTCCGAACAACCAATGGAAATACGGATGTAACTGAATCCGAAACCATCTTTATCGGAGAATGTTTCCGTCAGGAAAGCATGACGGTCAGCCGGTTTCATCAGTAACAGGTTGTAACAGGTAGAACCTGTGATAGCTGCTCCGAAACCATCCATCGTCTGGTACTGTTCCGCAGGATTCAAAGTTATTGTGGTTGGAGCCAGATTGTCTTTCGGGCTGAAGTTAACCGCATCACGGGTCAAATCACGGGTCAGACTGCTGGTTGTCGTATAAATGGCTACATCTCCGGTGGGGACAGGTACTACCGGTTTTTCCGCATCATCACTATTGCTACAAGCCGCTAATATGGTGAAGCATCCTAAAAAGGTCAGTGCTATATTTCTCATGTTTATCATAATCGTTAGTTTCTTTTTCTATTTAAATACATTATAAGTGATGTTATCTCCGGCTCTATCAATATCCGGGGTTCTGTTCAATCTTGTCATTGGCATCGATTACCGATTGTGGGATAGGCAGGCGATAAGAGTTCTTATCAAAGGCGTAAACCTGTGACTTGCGACCTGAATCTTTCGCATATACGGCGTTCATCACCTCTTCTACCTTATCCAGACGAACCAGATCAAACCAGCGTTGTCCTTCGAATGCCAGTTCCAGCCGACGTTCGTTGAGCAATGCGGTAATCATCGCATCCCGGTCTTTACGTACGGATGAAGACAATTCGCCCAATCCGGCACGTTCACGTACTTCGTCGATGATCTTAGCTGCCGCTTCCAGATCCGGCGTATCCTGCATGATCAATGCTTCTGCCTTCAATAACAGCACATCAGCATAGCGGTATTTAATAATGCTGCTATTAGCCGAACGGCATTTGTACATGAAAGGATAATTGTCCGACGGATAATAGTTGCTCCAATTACAATCATAGTAAACTACGGATTCCTGAAAGCGAATCTGATCTCCTTCTTTCTTGAAAGCATTGATCAAATCACGTGACGGAGTTACCCATTTTGCCCAAGTGAAGTTATTATTCCAGTTTACAAGGTCACGTCCGAACATCCATGTACACCAGTTACCCGAACCGGGAGTAAACTGAGCTTCCAGTATAGATTCTTTAGTATTACGGACTTTTGCATCCGTTCCGGCAGCATTCATGCCGAACAAATCGCTAAAATCCTTCACAAGCTCAAAACCATCAGCCTTCACCTCGTCACAGTAACGGATTACTTTTGAATAGTCACGCAACGGTTTCTCTGCATAGATCTTTGCAAGAAGAGTACGGGCTACGGATTTTGTAAACAGAGTTTTGTTGCCTGCCGTATTATCCGGCGCATGCTGGATGGCAGCCAGCAAATCTTTCTCTATCTGCTGATAAGCTTCCAGTTCTGTGTTTTGTGCCGGGAAATATTGTTCATACACATCTTCGATATTTTCTGAAGTAATATCATCAGCTACTGTTGTAATAACCGGGAAATCCCCCCACAGACGTACCATATCGAACATGACCATGGCACGGAATATCATTGCTTCCGCCTTATACTGCGCACGTTCGGCAGTAGTCAAAGAGTTATCGGTCACCAAGTCAATATTACATATCAATTTATTAGCACGGGCAACGTCTTCCAGATAACGGTTCCAGTCACGTTCGAGCACAGAGTTGGAACCTTCGATGGAATTGTTCTCAAACGGAAGTACCTCAGCTCCCGTAGTTCCTGCGTACGCATTATCCGCATGCGAATCTGATATGAGCAACAAGTCCACATACCAGTGTTCCTGACGGTCGCGCATCTGATTGTAGATAGTCGTCAAGTGACTTTCTACAGCCGCTTTATCTTTAAATACCACCTTTGTACCGGTATCCGTCACACCTTCAGTCACATCCGAATAAGTATCGATCGGATCGTAATTCAGTGAGCAGGAAGAAAGTCCGAACAGCAAACCGGAAGTGAGTCCATAAAATATATATCTTAGTTTCATAGTCTTTCCTTTCATTAGAATTCAACATTAATACCAAACACGTATGATCTAGAATGCGGGTATGTACCCCAGTCGATGCCTTGCACCGTACCGCTGTTACCCCATTGGTTTACTTCCGGGTCCATGCCGGAGTAGCTTGTCCATGTCAGCAGATTGGTAGCGGTAAAGTAAGGTTGCAGACGGGTGATTCCCCATTTCTGCAGTAATTTGCCCTTAAAGTTGTACGACAAGGAAACGTCTTTCAATCTCAGGTAACTGCCATCTTCAATAAAGTAAGTAGAGTTCAGCAACTTGAAATTAGCTTTCGGCACATTGGTTATCTGTCCGGGTATCTTCCAGCGGTTCAGTACTTTGGTAGACTGATTCTTTCCATCGTACATCCCTTCTGTTTCTATACGGGAAGCATTGAAGATATCATTTCCGTAAGAGCCTTGGATAAACACACTCAAATTAAATCCTTTCCATGAGAAAGTGTTGGTCAGACCATAAGTAAAGTCCGGATTCGGGTCGCCGATATAAGTACGGTCGGAAGTCGAGATTTTACCATCACCACTCAGGTCACGATACATTAATTCACCAGTCTCAGGATCTACACCGTCACTGATATATCCGTAAAAGCCTCCTAAAGCACGTCCCGGCTCATTACGCACTACATAATCGTTGACTACATCCGCAGTTTTGGCATCATAGTACACTTTCTGCAATTCAAGTTTCGTCAATTTGTTCCGGTTGAAGGAAATATTGAAGTCCGTATCCCAGGTAAATGCTCCCCCCCGGAAGTTCTTCGAACTAATGGTAAGCTCAAAACCTTTATTAGTCATTTCACCTTCATTACGGGCGATAGAAGTAGCTGCAGCAGCACCGGCAGGCAGTGATACGTTCATCAGCATGTTCTTGGTCTTCTTGTAATAGTAGTCCATGTTAAAAGTCAAACGTCCATTCAATACTGTCAGGTCCAGACCAATATTGGTCTGAGTAGTCGTTTCCCAAGTAAGGTCAGACGTACGTAAATTGGCCTGGCTGATAGTCGGTACCGCATTCGCATAATCTGTTGTATCACCTTCAGCCGCTACCTTAAACCATTCAATACGACCGATATTATAACGTTGCAAATAAGCATAGTCACCAATACCAGACTGATTACCTGTCTGTCCCCAGCCTCCACGTATTTTAAAGTCATCAATCCACGTCAGATCAGCCATAAACTTCTCGGAAGATACACGCCAGGCAGCTGAGAACGATGGGAATACCCCCCAACGATGATCAGGATGCAACTTAGAAGAACCGTCGGCACGCAGGTTAGCCGTCAACAGGTACTTACTATCAAAATTGTAAGCTACACGTCCGAAAAATGACATAATTCCCCATTGAGAAGCACCTGTACCGGTATTATCCCAGGCAATCTTGTTCGCGGCATTCAAGGTCTGTATCAGATCATTGCGGTAGTGTGAACCGTTTATCCAACTGTTAGAGTAGTCTGAATCCGTCCACGATGACCCTGCCATTACCTCCAGACCATGTCTCTTGAAGTTCTTATTGTAAGTAAATACATTGTCGAATGTCAATACCGTATTCATATTCCGGTTATCGGAGGCTTCACCATACTGGTTACGTCCCCAGGCAGTAGAAATCGGATCAAGAAAAGTAGTATTTACAGCATTGCGACGGTCAAGTGTTAGAGTTGATTTAAACTTCAACTCCGGCAGCAAGGTAAGCAACACGTTGCCCGATGCCAGCAAACGGTTTTCCTTATCTTTATTATTCTTCGCACGTGCCATGTTCTCCAACGGGTTGGTGATATTTCCAACTCCATAGAAGTTATTGTAATACTGGTTCGGATTTAAAGCATCCCAGATCGGAGCATATGTCGGCGTATTGATAACAGCCAATACAACGCCACCGCGATTCGCTCCTGTTCCCATCGCTCCCCCTCCGTTACTGGTATAGTCCGAGTAGGAGATATTAGCACTTACTGTCAACCAGCTACGAATCTGATTTTCAAGATTCACCCGGAAATTATAACGCTTGTAATAAGAGATATCCAGTATTCCCTTTTCATCGAGATATCCGGCAGAAAGATAGTATTTCATCTTTTCATTACCGTTAGATACTGCTACCTGATAGTTTTGCATCTTTCCGGTCTTATATGTTTCGTCAAACCAATCAGTACGGTCGGGCAGTCCATCAGGCAAGGATACCAGTCCGATTTCATCCTGTAACTCTTTATACTGCGCAGCATTCAGAGATTCTACCTTATCCGCCACCTTGTTCAAGCCAAACTGTGCTGTCAGAGATACTTTTGCCTTTCCGGTCGCTCCGGCCTTTGTTGTAATCAGAATTACACCATTGGCAGCACGCGAACCATAAATAGAAGCCGAAGAGGCATCTTTCAGAATCTGCATGCTTTCAATATCATTCGGAGATAAAAACTTAATGTTATCCACAGGAACACCATCCACTACATATAGCGGATCGTTACTTCCGTTCATAGAAGTAGTACCACGCACACGGATAGACATCTCTCCTCCCGGCGTACCGCTAGGCTGAATTACGGAGATACCGGCTGCCTTACCCTGAATAGCCTGTCCGGCAGAAACGATGGGACGTACATCAAGATCTTTAGTAGACACAGTGGAAATGGCTGTCGTAACATCTTTACGTTTTACCGAACCATAGCCGATCACAACTACTTCTTCAAGTACTTCATTGTCTTCCTGAAGTGTAACTTTCATCTGTCGGGATGCTTTCTGTTCCTGCGATTTATATCCTACATAAGAGAATATTAAAGTAGCATTGGACCGGACCGTCAATGTAAAGTTACCGTCTAAATCAGTTATCGCTCCGTTAGTTGTCCCCTTTTCCTGTACACTTACACCGATAAGCGGTTCTTTCTGTGCATCCAGTACCTGACCGGATGCAGTAAATTGTTGTGCGGATGCACTCAGAGAAAAAAATACTGCTAAGATAGCAAAGAGAATCTTGCGACTCCCCGAAAGGATTTTTCGCCTGTTCTTTTTCATGCGTATTAATTTTAAAGTTTATAATTAAGGTATGTGCTTGACAGGACTTTCGCCACTATTTCAGAAGCACAGGTCAAAAGTATAAAGAAACTGAAGTGATTTGACAATGAGGGTATAATAAGTGGATTATACAAACAGACAAACCACTAATAAACAGCAAGTTAATATCAACCAAAGAGGCCTAAAAAGTGGATAGGTTACAACATCGATCAACGTATTTTCCGAACTAAATCTTCGAAATCTTCTCTGGAACCACGAGCTTTGTTTTTTACTTTCGCCCGATAATTATAAATTGTATTCACCGAATAACGGAGAAACTCTGCTATTTGTGAACTATCTTCAATACCAAGACGTATTAATGCAAAAATTCTCAGTTCGGTATTCAATAATTCATCTTTCTTCAGAATGATTTGTTCATTGTCTTGCAACAATGCATTGAACTTCTTCACAAAATCGGGAAATAAATGCAGGAAAGCAGTATCAAAGTTGGCATATAGTTCTTCCAATTCCTCATCAAGGGCATCCTGTGAGCGGGTGATTTTAAGTAATTCTGCTATCTGACCAGCAGATACTTTCTTATTTACCATACGACGATATGCATCGAGCCGATTGATATAAGTAGAGCAGAGTTTAATAAAACGGGCAATATATTCTTCCTTAATCTGGTTAGATTCAGACAGTTCTGCATTGGTAGATGTCAAACAGGCATTCATTTGCTGTAATTCTTCATTCAATTGATTCAATTGATGATTGGCTGTCTGCAGATGATTCCTTGCAACAGCCAATTTCTTCATCTGCCGGTATATATAGCCCAACGCACCAATCAGCAGCACCAGCAATGCCGTAATCAGCACTAAATACTGCTGAAGGCGGTCGTTCTGTTTCTCAATCATCGCCTGATAAGTTTTATCAATCAAAGAAAGCACATCGGCACTCTGCCAACTTCGAAGACGAGCATTATAGAATTTGGTAGCATTCCACGAGAAACGCATATATTGGTAAGCTCTCTCCATATCGCCATTCTCATAGAGCAACTGAGCCAACATCCACAAAGAAGCATGATCTTTAATAGCAGAACGAATATCAGAGATAGCAGAAAGGCAAAGATTCTGTTTCTCTCTTATTTTATCTCCAAGATATTTATAAATAAGTGAGCGATGGTAAGTTACAAGTGCATATTGAGGCGTATCGGGCTCTGCTGCCATCAGGCGACGGTCGTTTATCTCCAAGGCCTCATCATACTTGTGCCGGTCACGAAACAACGTTTCGCGCATGACCATAAATTCTTCCGATTGAGGAGATAATATCGCATATAATGAATCTTTATATGCTGACGATATTTCCCGATAATAAGCAGATAACGTCTGATCTTGTGTATAAAATCCCATCTCACCATACACATGATCGAAACATGTATAATAATCAAGTATCAGATGTGAAGTTACCTTCTGTCGGTCTACTGACTTCAGGACATCAATTGATTCGGTATACATACCCGTAGAAGAAAGCAAAAGAGAAAGTTGCAGCTTACTTTCTATTTCCCGGTCAGTATCTCCCAGATTACCCGCGATACGAACATTCTCATTTAAATAGTAAATAGCGGAATCGCAAATAAAGGCTTTATATTCCTTATAGATCTGATTATTCAGATTATAGCGTTCTATGGAATTAGGAGCCACGTCTCCGGCAAGCTCTTTCAGATGCCGTATCCGCGATTCGCGCTGTACCACATAAGTGTCATGTGCCAAGATTGTCTGATCAAGGACATGCAATAGTGAATCAAGAGTTTCATCAGCCCATGAGAAAATCGGAAAAGAAGCAAACAGCAACAACAGCAAACATTTATTTTTCATTAGAGTATTAAAGTTTTGTAGGAAATATGACATTCTTCACTCAAGGTTTCACTTATAAATCAGCGTCGACAAATATTCCTCCGCAAACATCTCATTGGCAACCTCCAGCAGTTGTTCTGCCGTCAACGCCTCAATACGATGGAACACTGATTCTGACGATTCATACTTATGATAGTGCAGATATGTTTTCGCCATACCTAGCGCATTATTCTCGAAATTATCAGATGCCACGCCGATCTGGCCTATCAGTTGCTTCTTCGCTGCCGCCAGCTGAGAAGATGTCATCTTCACATCCCGCATTCGCTTCAGTTCTTTATAGATCAGTTTCAGACAGGTATCCATATCTTCGATATCCGTACCGAAATAGATACAGAAAGCTCCTGTATCGGTATAAGAAGTCAGATTGGACTCTACATTATACACCAATCCCCTCCGCTCGCGAAGCGATACATTCAGCTTACTGTTCATGCCCGGACCGCCAAGCACATTATTCAGCAGATAAAGTGCCGTACGCTTATCATCATACGCATTGTATCCCCGGCTACCAATCATTACATGCGCCTGATGAGTATCTTTAGGCACTACCAACCGTTCGGGCACATAAAGAGGAGGAGGCATACGCTGATTATCCACCGTCACTGCCGGGATATCGGACAAATGCTTTTCCGCCAGACGGATAATCTTCTTGAAATCATATTGTCCCTGAACAAAGAATACCATATTCCCCGGTTGATAAAAGCGACGGGTAAACGAGAGAACATCCTCCGTACGGAAACTCCGCAGCAGTTCCGGCTTACCGAGAATGTTCCTTCCCAACGGATGGTTACGGAAAATCATATCTTCAAAATCATCGAAGATCAACTCCGAAGGATTATCCTCATAAGACTGGATTTCGTCAATGATCACTTCCGTCTCCTTTTCTATTTCATGCTGCGGGAAAGTAGAATGGAATACAATATCTCCGAGCAATTCGAGGGCACGTTCCAGATGCCCGGTCAGGAAGGCGGCATAGACAACCGTCTCCTCTTTATTCGTATAGGCATTCAGATCGCCGCCCACATTCTCCATGCGGTTAAGGATATGCCACGCTTTCCGCTTCTCCGTCCCTTTAAAAATAAGATGTTCCACGAAATGAGCCATCCCCTGCTCATCCTCAGCCTCATCGCGCGTTCCGGCATCGATGGCAAAACCACAATAAGCTACTTTCGAGAGAGTCGGTTCATGAATTATGCGCAGGCCATTCGGCAATGTATATTCGTTGTAATGCATTGTTTTCTACTTCCTTATTGAATTAATGCCGCAAAAATACAATAAAACTTATTGTCGTTTATAGAAAATTGCAGATATTTGTAGACTATATTAGCAACAACGTGTATGAAAAAGATAGGAATATTCTGTTCTGCCTCGGAAAACATTGACAAAATGTACTTTGACAGTGCCCGTCAAATCGGAGAATGGATGGGAAAAGCAGGCAAAACGTTGATTTATGGAGGAGCCAATCTCGGACTGATGGAATGCGTAGCCCGCGCCGTGAAAGAGAATGGCGGTACGGTCATCGGAGTAGTTCCTGCCAAACTGGAAGAAAAAGGTAGTGTGAGCACATTACTGGACGAGGTGATTCATACCCGTAACCTGAGCGACCGGAAAGATGTGATAACAGAGAAGTCGGAGATATTGGTCGCATTGCCTGGTGGTGTAGGTACACTCGACGAGATTTTCCACGTCATAGCCGCCGCCTCTATCGGATATCATCAGAAAAAGGTGATCTTCTATAACGAATACGGTTTTTATAATGAACTTCTGGCTGCACTTAAGACGTTAGAGGATAAGGGCTTCGCCCGACAATCTTTCTCTACCTATTATGAAACAGCAAACAATCTGGATGAATTAAAAGAAAAAATAAACTGATTATATGATAGACTCCATCAAACAACTCTTGCAACAAGAGGCACAAGCAGTGCTCAATATCCCTGTAACAGACGCTTACGAGAAAGCGGTACAACTGATTGTAGAACAGATACATCAGAAAAAAGGGAAATTAGTAACTTCCGGCATGGGAAAAGCCGGACAGATTGCCATGAACATCGCCACCACCTTCTGCTCCACCGGCATTCCATCGGTCTTCCTGCACCCCAGCGAAGCGCAGCACGGCGACCTCGGCATCTTACAAAAAAACGATTTGCTCCTGCTTATCTCCAACTCCGGCAAAACACGCGAAATCGTGGAACTGACCCGACTGGCACATAATCTGGACCCGGAACTGAAGTTTATCGTTATCACCGGAAATCCCGACAGCCCGCTGGCCAACGAATCAAACGTCTGTCTGAGCACCGGTAAACCTGCCGAAGTTTGTACGTTAGGCATGACTCCTACTACATCGACTACCGCCATGACCGTCATCGGTGACATACTGGTAGTACAGACAATGAAGAAGACAGGATTCACTATCGAAGAATACTCAAAACGCCATCACGGTGGTTATTTGGGCGAAAAATCAAGATCGCTATGCGAAAAGTAATCGGTATCGGAGAAACAATCCTCGATATCATCTTTCGGGGAAACCAGCCTTCCGCAGCCGTACCGGGAGGCTCTGTATTCAACGGCATCGTATCCCTCGGACGAATGGGGATCAAGGTAGGTTTTATCAGTGAAACAGGTAATGACCGGGTAGGAAATATCATTCTGCAATTCATGCGTGAAAATAATATTCCGACGGATCACGTAAATGTCTTCCCGGATGGTAAATCACCTGTATCACTGGCATTCCTCAATGAACAGAGCGATGCTGAATATATCTTCTATAAGGATTATCCCAAGCAACGTCTGGATGTGCTTTATCCTAAGTTAGAGGAAGACGATATCGTCATGGTAGGCTCTTACTATGCGCTGAACCCGGTACTCAGGGAGAAGATTCTGGAACTGCTGGACCAGGCACGCGAGAAGAAAGCAATCATCTACTACGACCCGAACTTCCGCTCTTCACATAAGAACGAAGCAATGAAACTAGCTCCTACGATTATCGAGAATCTGGAATACGCCGATATTGTACGGGGATCGCTGGAAGATTTCTTCTATATGTATGGCTTGCAAGACGTGGACAAGATATATAAAGACAAGATTAAATTCTACTGCCCGCGGTTTATATGCACGGCCGGTGGGGACAAAGTATCACTTCGCACCAATCTGGTCAGCAAAGAATATCCGATAGAACCGCTGGAAGCAGTCAGCACCATCGGTGCCGGAGATAATTTCAATGCGGGATTGATCTACGGATTGCTTAAATATGATGTACGATACCGTGACCTTAATAATCTGAATGAAGAAGTCTGGGACAAAGTAGTTCAGTGCGGGAAAGACTTTGCCGCCGAAGTATGCCGTAGTTTCAGTAATTCAGTATCGGTGGAGTTTGCCGGACAGTACGCATCGAAGTAATTACGGATACAACCATCCCCTAAATTACTATTAACTTTGGCTAATAATCGCAAAGGAATTACCACATCTAACGGTAATTCCTATCTTTGCAGTACATGATTCATCAGACAAAGAAACTATGTACAGAAACCTGTTAAACTGGCTGACCATCCTACTGGTACTTCCGTCATGTTCCGGCACTTCGCCCACTATATCCGTAGTGTGTGAAGAGAACAATGTAGGAAACGCCATTATCAAATGGGAAACAGCACCTATACTGAAAGGACAGGTAAAAGTATATGCTTCCACTTCTCCCGACTTCATTCCCGAAGAAAATCCTGTAGCCACCATCAACATTGCGAAAGGGAAAAAGACCATCGTGACCAATGATCCGTCTCAGCGCTATTACTACCTGATGGTATTCAACAACAGATACCGGGTGAGGGTAGCTGCCCGTAACGTCAATATTCCCGGCATTCAGAACTTCCGTGACCTGGGAGGATACAAGTCTGCAGAAACAGGCAAAGATACCCGCTGGGGAATGCTGTACCGTTCTGCACAGATTGACAGCATTCCATTCTGCTCCCGCCGGGAATTGAAAAACATGGGTATAAGGACTATCATCGATTTGCGTTCGGAAGAAGAACGCCATAACTATCCACAGTTTCATGATGAAGACTTTAACGTCCTGCACCTCCCCATTGCAACAGGAAACATGGAACACATCCTGCAAGACATACGTGATAAGAAAATAGAAACGGATACGATCTATCGTTTAGTAGAGCGAATGAACCGTCAACTGGTCACCAACTACCGCAAGGAATACAAAGAACTGTTCACACTCCTGCTCGACCGCAACAATTATCCCGTCGTCATCCACTGTACTTCAGGCAAAGGACGTACGGGCATTGTTTCAGCACTGGTACTTGCCGCTTTGGGAGTCAATGAAGAAGCCATCATGAAAGACTATCGCCTGAGTAATGACTATTTCAACATCCCCAAAGCCTCCAGATACGCGTATAAACTCCCTATCAACTCGCAGGAAGCCATCACTACAATCTACTCTGCCAAGGAAGACTTCCTGAATGCAGCCAAAGAACAGATTGATGCGGAATACGGCAGCGTACAGGCATATCTAAAAAAAGGAATAGGGCTCTCGGCAGAAGACATCGAACGGTTACGCAGCATTTTATTAATAGATAATGGTTAATGGAAAATGGAGAATGCTATGCAGGCAGCAATAATTATCCATTATCCATTATTCATTATTCATTATTTTTCTCTATCTTTGCGCCCGAAATAAAAGATATACAGAGATTTAATGAAGACATTTGAAGAGCTTGGCGTTTCTCCGGAGATACGTAAAGCAATTGAAGAGATGGGATATGAGAATCCCATGCCGGTACAAGAGGAAGTGATTCCGTACCTTTTAGGAGAAAATAACGATGTAGTAGCTCTTGCACAAACTGGAACAGGTAAAACAGCCGCATTCGGCCTGCCTCTGCTCCAACAGATTGACGTAAAGAACAGGGTTCCCCAGTCACTAATACTTTGCCCCACCCGTGAGCTATGCCTCCAGATAGCGGGCGATCTGAACGATTACTCAAAATACATTGACGGACTGAAAGTACTGCCAGTTTACGGCGGTTCTTCCATCGACAGCCAGATACGCAGCCTGAAACGCGGCGTACATATCATCGTGGCCACACCGGGACGACTGCTCGACCTGATGGAGCGCAAAACCGTATCTTTATCAACCGTTCACAACATAGTGATGGACGAAGCGGACGAAATGCTGAATATGGGATTCACCGACAGCATCAACGCTATCCTTGCCGATGTCCCCAAAGAACGGAACACCTTGCTCTTCTCGGCAACCATGAGCCCCGAAATCGCCCGCATCTCCAAGAACTACTTGCAGAATGCCAAGGAGATTACCATCGGACGCAAGAACGAAAGTACAAGCAATGTGAAACACGTAGCTTATACCGTACAAGCCAAAGACAAATATGCAGCCCTGAAACGCATTGTTGACTATTACCCGCAAATATATGGTATCATTTTCTGCCGTACCCGTAAAGAAACGCAGGAAATAGCCGATAAATTGATGCAGGAAGGCTATAACGCAGATTCACTGCACGGAGAACTGTCACAGGCTCAGCGCGATGCCGTGATGCAGAAATTCCGCATCCGCAACCTGCAATTACTGGTTGCTACGGACGTTGCCGCACGCGGACTGGACGTAGACGACCTGACACACGTGATCAACTACGGCCTGCCCGATGATACGGAAAGCTACACACATCGTAGCGGACGTACCGGACGTGCCGGAAAGACAGGTACTTCCATCGCTATCATCAACCTGCGCGAAAAAGGAAAGCTGCGTGAGATAGAGCGCATCATCGGCAAGAAGTTTATTGCCGGAGAAATGCCGACAGGCAAGCAGATCTGCGAAAAACAGCTTATCAAAGTGATTGATGAACTGGAAAAGGTGAAGGTAAACGAAGAAGAAATCACGGACTTCATGCCGGAGATTTATCGTAAGCTGGAATGGCTGAGCAAAGAGGATCTGATCAAACGCATGGTATCGCATGAGTTCAATCGTTTTCTGGACTACTACCGCGACCGTGAAGAGATCGAGACTCCGACCGACAGCCGCGAACGTAACACACGTGACAGCCGTGAAAGAGGCAGCCGCAAGGCAGCGCCGGGTTTCACCCGCTTATTCATCAATCTGGGAAAAATGGACAGTTTCTTCCCAAGCGAGCTGATCAGCTTACTGAACAGCAATACACGTGGACGAATCGAGTTGGGACGCATTGACTTGATGAAAAATTTCTCCTTCTTCGAAGTAGAAGAGAAAGAAGCACAAAACGTAGTGAAGGCGTTGAACCGCGCTAACTGGAACGGCCGCAAAGTATCTGTAGAAGTTGCCGGTGAGGAAGCAGGAGAAGGCCGGAGAGGCAGTGGTTCTGCCGAACGCAGAGGAGGAAAACGTCCTTTCGGAAGTTCCTCCGAAAAGCGTGGTGACAGTAGCCGCAACTCACGTTCCGAAAGATCGGACAGAGCACCGCGAGCTGACAGAGCGACTAAAGGCAGTGACAAGACCGACAAGAAAAAAAGAAGCGACAAGCCCAGCCGCGAAGAACGGGGTTACGGAGCACGTGGTCCTAAAAAGACAGACGACTGGCAACAGTTCTTTAAAGATAAAGAGCCTGACTTCAGCGAGGAAGGATGGGCACGCAGAAAGCCGAAAAAGAAGTAACAGGCAAAACAGCCATTATAAGGTGATGTTGGAAAAGAAGAAGATTTAAGGCGTTGATATAGTTTACCTATTCATAACCGATATTGACGTAGCATATTTATTCTCTATCCGACTCTGCTGAAAAATACTGAACTGTTATGCCTAATCTATATTTCAGTTTTTAATAAACTTCTTGATCGTTTATTAGAAACGGTATCCAAGTTTATTAAAAACGATTACATGGCTTTTCGATAGCATTTATCCGAATTTATATAACAAAACAGGCTGCAAACCTCTCAAAAGTTTGCAGCCTGTTTCTTATATACAAGCTACCGAAAAGCCTTCCGAAGCAAGGCATTATCGGTTAAAATGTTGTCATATTATACTATATCAGCACAACAAATGCAGTATAAGGTAAGATATTCTCATTGGTCTAAGTTTTAATTCATTTATTGTAAGGATACAAATATACAACATTAAAAGCCGTTTGTCAAGTCTTCAGGAGTTTTATACGTTCATAGTTCCTCCTCCTTCCTCAGAAGCATCATGAACATCCTTCGTCTTGATATTCCTGTACTGCTTGGGCGTCATCTCGAACTTCTGGGCAAATGCTTTATAGAAAGTCCCCCTGTTCGAGAATCCGGTTTTATCCATAATCTCTTCAATGGAAAGTTGCGTTGTCAGCAACAAGCGTTCTACAATCGTCAGGCGATACTCTCTGATGATGTCGGCAGGAGTCTTCTCCGTGACATTTTTCAGCTTCCGATAGAACTGCCGGGTACTGTATCCTAATGAACTACTCAACAATTCCACTGATAAATCCGTATTCTGTATATGACTATCAATAATCTGCATCATCTTCTCGAAGAAGGATTTATCCTCTTTATGCAGAAAATGACCATCATCCAGTTCAAAAGCACTTAGAACAGAGCTATAATACTCTTTCAGGTCCTCTTCACGCTGTAACAGCCTTCTAACGACTTTCTCGAGATATTCCACATTGAAAGGTTTCGTGATATATGCTTCCGCACCGGATTCAATTCCTCTCGTTTGCTCGTCGATGTTATTCAGTGCCGAAAGCAGTATTAACGGGATACGGCTCAACAGTTTATCCGACTTTATCTTTTTGGCAAACGACATTCCATCCATACCGGGCATCATTACATCCGAAATAATCAAATCCGGTAACTGGATGCCCAACTGCTTCAAGGCTTCCTCTGCGCTGCCTAAAGAGACAACATTGTATGCCCCGACAAATATCTCCGTAACAAACCATAACATAGAAGGGTCATCGTCAATAATCATAATCGTCTGCTTGTTCTTATCAAATTCAACCGACGAATTCTTGAGTTCGACTGCTTGCTCATCTGATGACAAAACCAATTCTTCAGCTACTTTTTCATCTTCATTATCCACCGTAACCTCCATAACAGGCAGCCATACATCAAAAGTAGTCACCTCATTAGGAATACTGGATACCTGAATCTGTCCATTCAACAGATTTACCATACTGTGACAAATGGCCAGTCCCAATCCATTTCGCGGAGAAATCCCATTCTTGTTCTGCACTTCGAAATTATCCAGAATCTTATAACGGTCGAATATTTTCGTGAGATCAGCCTCCTTGATTCCTTTTCCCGTATTAGATACCCGAATGCAAAGTTGTTCTCCTTCAATACGCAGCTCTACCGTAATGGAACCATTCTCCGGAGTATATTTGAAAGCGTTAGAAATCAGGTTATTTACAATTTTACTCAGACAGCTGACATCCGTATTCCAAAAAACTCCATCTTCTATCTGCAATCGATAGTTCAGTTTCCGGCTTTCCGCCAGCTCTCCGAATGATTCGGCAATAGTCCGTATCTGTTCTGTGACAGGAACATGTTTTATCTTCAAAATCTTGTTCCCCGTCTCCAGTCGGCGGAACTCAATCAGTTCCAATATCAGCGCATTCAGTTTCAACGCATTCTGCTGAATCATGGAAGCATACTTCCGGACATAACTGTCTACCCGGCTATAAGAAAGGATTTTTTCACACGGACCGTTGATCAATGTCAACGGAGTACAAAATTCATGGGTAATGTTAGTAAAGAAACGCAATTTCGATTCATACAGTTCTTCGCGCTGCTGGCGGTTCATTTCCTCGATCATAACATTCCGCTTTCTGCGATAACGTTTTATCACCATCCGGATAGCTCCTGCAATTACCCCGGCTAATAATAAGAAATAGACAATATAAGCACAAGTAGTCATATACCAGGGAGGAGTGATACGGATCAATAATGAATAAGGTTCACTCTCTTTCCCTGTTATATTACTTCGGTACTTCACTAGCAAGGTGTATTCTCCAGGAGATAGATTAGAGAAAACCGCCACCGTAGACAATCCGTTCTCAATCCAACTATCGCTCAAACCGTCTATCTTATAAGAGTAAGTATAATTGTTCCCGTTAATGTAATCGACAGCAATAAATGAAAGGTTAAAGAAGTTCTGACTATAGTCCAGCACCAAAGTTTCTTGCTTCGTAGCGCCTTGCAGAAAATCATAAATATTGCACTCTTTACCAAAAATAGAGAGGCGGTTGAAATGCAAAGGAGGCATGTATTCTTCCGAAAGTTGATCATTCTCGCTAATCGTAATGAATCCGTTCGTACCACCAAAAAATAATGTCCCCGTCTGCTGATCCTTGAAGAAAGCACCGTCACTAAACTCAATCACTTCCAGGTCGCCCTGCTGCCGATACGTCTGAACTGTGTTTTCGCGAACATTAAACCTCACCAACCCTTGATTGGTGCTAAGCCACAAGTTATTGTCCCTTCCTTCCAATATGCCGTGAATCGTATTGTTGGGAAAGCCGTCAGTCTCGTTATATACCCTATATTCGCCCTGATAAAGCCGGGTCAATCCGAAACTCGTACCAAACCAGTATCCTTCGTCATTCTTATGAATGGCAAAAATATCATTTACAGTCTGATTCTTCACTACATCGTCAATGCGGCAGGGAGTTAGTTGATTGGTATGCGTATTCATTTTATACGCACCATATCCACGGTTACCAAACCAAATAACCGAATCATTCTCCTGAAAAGAGACAAAGAAATAATTGGAGTTTCTCTTTCCGCCATCCAGTGTAAAGCGACGGGCAGACTTCACTTTAGGTAAAAGTGAAGTAGCATCCAGAATGATTTTCACAATACCTTCACCGGCAGAAACCACCCATAACGTACTATCATTTGTCTCACGGACAGAATGTACATACTTCACCATCTTGCCATCTGCCATGACCGGAAATTCTTGTATCCGCTTTTGTGAATAGGAGTAGTAATTAAGTCCGCTCTCCGTTCCAATCCATAAGAGTTTCCTCCGGCTGGGAGCAAAACTATACACCGAATTGTCCATCAACGGACTATTACTTGCCAGGATCCTTTCTGCCCGAGGCAAAGTTTCCATATCAGGATGGAAATCAAACATCTTTAATATTCCCCCTCCCTTCGTACCTATCCACAATGTCTGATCCTGATCCTGATATAGAGCACGAACCGGATTATCTACCCGATACTCCGGTACATCCAACATGATGTTGTCAATAGAAAACTCATCTGTAAAATACATATAAAGCCCTTGACCGTCAGCGCCCACCCAGATTATATCCTGAAACCGGTCTTTCATAAGACAAAAGATACCGGACTGAACATTTATGGACTGGAGGCTATATTTTACCTTTGAATCCGGCATATACTTTAATTGGATTAATCCACTACTCTTAAAGCCGATAAAATAATCAGTTTTCTGTTTTATAATGGAAGAAACCTCACCCCGACGAAGTATCTCTGCCTCCATATCTGCTATAAAATACGCTTTATGATTATTCAGATCGTATTCATAAAGTGCATAAGTACTGTCTATGAAATAGAGAAAATCGCCATCTACAAACGTCCACAACAACTTTTCCGAATGATTCAGGCAATTACTGGGAACCAGCTTCACTTGATTTCCGTTTTTCTCTATTATATAACTCCGGTTATCATTATCCGAAGAGAATATCCAAAGTACTCCAAAGTTATCAATAGCCATTTGTTGTACTTCCTCAAAATGTATCTTTTTCACATCAAGTTTACAGAAGTCCTTCTGCTCCGGCTGATAATAATAAATGTAGCCATCATCCTTAATAATAAAGAAATCATCTTCGGGACTTATCGCCATACGGTTTATGTATTTAAAGTCTTTGAAGCTTTGTATGGTCTGTCTGCGTGTATCAAAGCGGTCGAGCCCATAATTAGTCTGTATCCAAAGCACATCGTTGTCCGCCTCGATAATCCGTTCGATGAGATTACCGGAGAAACTATGGTGCACATTGGTTGGTTTGTACAATCCCAGATAAGTGCCGTCGTAGATATTCAGCCCATCGCATGAACCGATCCATATCACGCCATGCCTATCCTGACACATCGAAAGAATAGCACTATTGGATAATCCGTTCTTACTGGAAAATTGCCGGAGACTATACGAAGCATTTATGTCTACTCCTATCAAAAGAAAAGAAACCAGTATCAGCAGAACTCTTCTTAAAAGAGTAGTTCTCTTCGTCCATTCATTGTGTTTTTTCATATAGCATTCTCTTGTTTTAAATCAAGACACAAAAATCGACGGAAAGATATGGAAAATCGGGAAAACGTCCAAGAACTGCACAAAAAACATTCTGATCATCTGAAAATTAACATAACAGGAGTACGCTTTTACGACACATATATATATTTTTGCGACATTTCATCGAGAAGAGACATTTATGTCATGGGTCCGTACATCATCTTATACTAACCATAATAACTTTGCAGCATCAGACAACGGAATAAGGTAAAAAGCAAAATAAAAAGGATTGTAGTTTGAAATAGGTAATCCACAAACAGGTAGCATATTCAGCTACCTGTATTTTGGAAGGAAAATCTTTAGTTAATAATGAATATTATATAAAATGAAAGCACTGCGTTTTTTACTAATCATAGTTTGTGCCTACTTTTTGGCAAGTTGCGTTTCCACCAAACAGGCAGACTCTAATTCAAATCTGGAGAGAGCCCGGCAAACACTGGATTCACTTTATCTAAATTATTCTGTAAGCAACTCCCATCTGCTTCGTGAAAACTATCCTTTCAACGAACAATATAAAGTCACTTATCTGGCATCGGAAAACCAAACAAACATGCCTAATCAGTTCTCCTATTTATGGCCATATTCAGGTACATTTTCCGCAGTAAACTCATTATTAGAAGCCACCCACGACAAGAAATACCAGCAATTATTAGAAAAACAGGTATTACCCGGCTTGGAAGAATACTTCGATACAGAAAGAACTCCTATTGCTTACTCATCGTATATCCGAACTGCTCCGACCTCCGACCGCTTTTATGACGATAATATCTGGGTAGGCATTGACTTCATCGATATCTATCAGATTACCAAAGAAAAAAAATATTTGGATAAAGCTCAACTCATATGGAATTTCATAGAAAGCGGTACTGATAGTCTGCTAGGAGATGGCATCTATTGGTGTGAACAAAAGAAAGAGTCCAAAAACACTTGTTCAAATGCTCCCGGTTCTGTATTCGCCCTCAAACTATTTAAAGCAACCAATGACAGCCTCTATTTCAAACGGGGAAAAGAATTATATAAATGGACACAAAAGAATCTGCAAGATTCTACAGACTACCTCTATTTTGACAATATCCGTCTTGACGGTAAGATAGGAAAAGCCAAATTTGCCTACAACAGCGGACAAATGATGCAATCGGCTGCCCTACTCTATCAACTGACCAAAAATCCGGATTACCTGAAAGATGCGCAGAGCATTGCCAAAGAATGCTATAATTACTTCTTCACAGACTTTACAACTGACACAGGAGAAAGCCTTAAAATGTTGAAACAAGGAAATATCTGGTTTACTGCTGTCATGTTAAGAGGATTCATTGAACTTTACCAATTGGACCAAAACAAAACTTTTATCGACGCTTTCAATCAATGCCTATCATATGCTTGGGATAATGCCCGTGATGAAAACGGCTTATTCAGCACAGACCTAACTGGCAATAACAATAATGAGAAGAAGTGGCTGCTAACGCAAGCTGCCATGGTCGAAATGTATAGCCGACTAGCAACTATACAATAAGTACAAATTTAAAACAATAAATAATTAAGGCTATATAATATAAAGGTCTTCCGTCACAACACAGCACAAAATAATAGCTACATAAAAACCAATACTCAAAAGAAAATTAATATGAAACAAAAAAGACTTACGTTTTTACTCCTGTTAATCTCCAACCTTTTTTGTGCATCTGCTCAAAAATGGTATAAACCAGAGATTGATCTAAAAGTTGAAGAGCTACTGAGCCAAATGACAGTAGAAGAAAAACTTGGATATATCGGTGGCATTGACTGGATGTACACTAAAAGCATTGATCGCCTGGGTATTCATCGCATGAGAATGTCCGATGGACCGCAAGGGATAGGCACAAAAGGCAAGTCTACCGCATACCCGGCTACAGTGACACTAGCAGCTACTTGGAACGAGAATCTTGCCTATCAATACGGAAAAGCTTTGGGACGTGATTGCAGAGCAAGAAACATCAATGTCATATTAGGTCCAGCGGTCAATATCTACCGTGCCCCAATGTGTGGACGTAACTTTGAATATATGGGTGAAGATCCGTATTTAACATCCCGTATCTGTGTAGGATACATCAAAGGTGTACAAGATCAAGGTGTCATGGCTACAGTCAAACACTTCGTTGCCAACAACTCCGACTATGACCGTAATAATATCAGTAATGATATTGATGAAAGAACCTTGAATGAGATTTACTTCCCTGCTTATAAAGCTGCCATTCAGGAAGCAGAAGTAGGAGCCATCATGACAAGCTATAACTTGATGAATGGCATCTACACCACTGAAAACCCGTGGCTATTGAAAGAAGTACTCAGAAATCAATGGGGCTTCAAAGGATTAGTGATGTCTGACTGGGGATCGACTCATTACTGTGTTCCAGCTGCAAGAAGCGGATTAGATCTGGAAATGGCAGGAGGAGAAAAGATGAATCCTAAAGATATGGCTTACTATCTTAAAACAGGAGATGTGACTATGGATATGGTTGACGAAAAAGTACGCCACATCTTACGCATACTCATTGCTTTCGGATTCAAGGATGGTACGGAAGCTGACAAAAGTATCGCTCTGGATGACCCTCAATCTGTAGAAACAGCATTAAATGTTGCCAGAGAGGGACTTGTTCTTTTGAAGAATGAAAACAACATTCTTCCTATCAATCCCCAAAAATACAAACATATTATCGTTACCGGCAAAAATGCACATGGATATGTACATGGTGGTGGTAGTGGCGCTGTAGTTCCTTTCCATTATACCAATTTATTCGACGGAATCCAAAAAGAAGGTAAACTGAATAATGTAAAAGTAGAATATATTGATGAACTCGACTTTATGCCGTCCATCATGTATACAGACGACAATCTCAACGAAAAGGGATTTCATGCCGAATACTTCAAGAATATTCACTTCGAAGGAGCCCCTGTGGTAAAACAGACTGAGAAAAAAATCAATTATTCTTGGGCTGCAGGCACAGAATTGGAAGGTATGCCCAAAGATTATTTCTCTGTGAAATGGTACAGTACAATGTGCGTAGACGAAACCGCTGACTATGAGTTCACATTAGGAGGCGACGATGGTTATAAATTGTTTATCAACGACCAACCGATTATTGATGACTGGACGCCCGGAGGTTTCAGAACGACCAATGTTACCAAGACACTAAAAGCCGGTGAAAAATATCATGTACGTGTAGAATACTATCAGCAGGGTGGTGGAGCAGGTATCTGCTTTTTATGGAAACGTAAGAACGAGACTCAGAATAAGTTTGCCGATTACCTGAACAAAGCAGATTTAGTGATTGCCTGCTTCGGTCATAGTTCCGATACAGAAGGAGAAGCAAGCGACCGCACATTCGAACTGCCCGAAGTAGATAAAAAAATGCTGGCCAGCTTATCCGGATGTAAAAAGCCTGTTATCGGTATTGTAAATGCCGGAGGTAATATTGAAATGCAAAAATGGGAACCGTCTTTGAAGGGGCTTATTTGGGGATTTTATGGAGGTCAGGAAGCGGGAACAGCTATCGGCGAAGCTTTATTCGGTAAAGTTAACCCATCAGGAAAATTACCTATGACTTTTGAAAAGAAATGGGAAGACAGCCCCGCTTACAACAGCTATCATGACCCGGATAAAGACAAACATGTAGCATATACGGAAGGAATATTCATCGGCTATCGCGGCTATGACAAATTGAAACGTGAAGTACAATATCCTTTTGGCTACGGATTGTCTTATACCACCTTTAAGCTATCTAATATAGTAGTCTCAAAGCCAAATGCTGATGGAACAGTAGAAGTAACCTGCCGTCTTGCCAACACAGGAAAAAGAGATGGTGCACAAGTCATACAAGCCTATGTGGGCAAAGCAGAAAACAGCCCAGTAGAACGTCCCCAAAAAGAACTGAGAAAATTTGAAAAGATATTCCTGAAAGCCGGAGAATCCACAACTGTCAAGATGACATTACCTAAAGAATCATTTATGTATTTTGATGTCAACAGAACTCAGTTCGTCACTGATCCGGGTATTTACAATATAATGCTTGGCTTCTCCTCTAGAGATATTAAAGCACAAAAAAATATTCAATATACACTATAGATTGCATAATCAATAAGTAACATGAAATATACTTGTATCAAAACTGTAGCAATTTACTTGCTCGCAACCTTACCTTTATTGGCGAACGCCTCAACACACAAGGTAAAAATTACACATAGCGTCATGGTTGGGGACGGAATCGCAAAATTCATCCCGGAAGGCTTCGACGCTCAAAAGATACCTTCTTTTGCAATAGAAAAAGAACCACGCGAACAAGGAGCACTTCCTGCCGACTGGGTACTTGTTCCCGAGTTCTCACTCACGGATGGTAAAGCAAACGCATCATTAACAGTGCCGGAAGGTACAAGCATCTATGGCGGTGGTGAAGTGACCGGTTCACTTCTGAGAAATGGAAAGACCATCAAATTATGGAATACAGACTCAGGAGCTTATGGTGTAGACAAAGGTACTCGTCTGTATCAATCACATCCTTGGATGATGGGAGTGCGAAAGGACGGAACAGCTTTTGGAATTTTATTCGATACTACTTGGAAAGCAGAACTAAGCAGTACAGACGAAAAAATCGAATTAAAAAGTGAAGGAATACCCTTTCGGGTATTCATCATTGACAGGGAATCTCCACAAGCAGTCATTCGCGGACTATCCGAACTGACCGGCACAATGCCAATGATTCCTCGCTGGGCACTAGGTTATCAGCAATGCCGGTTCTCATATTCTCCCGACAGCCGTGTCATTGAAATAGCAGATACTTTCAGACTAAAAAGAATACCATGTGATGTTATCTGGATGGACATTGATTATATGGACGGATACCGCATCTTTACCTTTAATCCGAAAAGTTTTCCGAATCCTAAAGCGGTGAACCGTGATTTGCACATACGTGGATTCCATTCTGCATGGATGATTGACCCGGGAGCAAAAGTTGACCCTAACTATTTCGTATATAAATCGGGAACAGAAAATGACGTTTGGGTGAAAACAGCAGACGGTAAGAACTTCCACGGTGATGCATGGCCGGGAGCAGCAGCATTCCCTGATTTTACTTCTCCTAAAGTAAACAAATGGTGGAGAAACTTATATAAAGATTTTCTAGCACAAGGAGTAGATGGCGTATGGAATGATGTTAACGAACCCCAGATCAATGATACGCCCAACAAAACAATGCCGGAAGACAACCTGCATCGTGGAGGAGGAAAGCTTCCGGCAGGTACACATCTTCAGTATCATAATGTATATGGCTTCCTGATGGTTAAAGCATCCAGGGAAGGTATACTGGATGCTCGTCCAGAAAAACGTCCTTTCATTCTGACACGTTCCAACTTCCTTGGGGGACAACGTTATGCCGCTACATGGACTGGCGACAACGGTTCTTGCTGGGATCATCTAAAAATGTCAGTTCCCATGTCATTAACATTGGGATTATCCGGTCAACCGTTTAGTGGTGCAGATATAGGCGGTTTCTTATTCAATGCTGATGCTGACTTATTCGGCAACTGGATTGGTTTCGGTGCCTTTTATCCTTTCGCACGTGGTCATGCTTGCGCCGGAACAAACAACAAGGAACCATGGGTATTTGGACAAAAAGTAGAAGATGCCTCACGCATCGCTTTGGAACGTAGATATATACTACTACCCTACTTTTATACACTCTTACACGAAGCCTCAACTAATGGCATGCCTATCATGCGTCCTGTCTTCTTCTCCGACCCTAAAGACTTGTCACTGAGAGCAGAGGAAGAAGCTTTCCTTGTCGGTGATAATTTACTTATCATTCCAGCATTTGCTAATCAACCGGCACTTCCGAAAGGGATCTGGAAAGAACTGTCACTTGTAGAAGGAGATCAGAATGATAAATATCAGGCAAAAATGAAGATTCGTGGGGGAGCTATCATTCCGACTGGAAAAATAATTCAGAACACTACAGAAAATTCATTAGATCCTCTGACATTACTAGTGTGTCTGGACGAACAGGGCAAAGCTTCCGGAAATATGTATTGGGATGCGGGAGATGGTTGGTCTTACAAAAAAGGGGACTATAGCCTGCTACAATTTGTCGCAGAGCGAAATGGTGATAAAGTGACTGTAAAGCTAACAAAGAAAACCGGAAAATACAACACTGAGAATAAAGACATGGCAGTGATTAAAATTATAACAGATCAAGGCATACGTCAAGCCAGTGGAAATCTAGTGGAAGGCATTGAAATAAGACTATAAAAAAGCACTATACTTTGTTTGGAAACCTAAAAAAAAGTTTTATGAAAAAAGAGCACATGAAAAAGCAATATCCCCATTGGTGCGGGGTATTGCTACTGTATCTGATGGCATGTATTAGTAGTTGCCAAGACGACAAAATCAGTTCTAGCGGATATGATCCGTCTAAACCTGTTGTTTTTACAGATTTCTCTCCAAGTCAGGGAAGTCTCCGTACTCAGCTCCATATCTACGGTGAGAACTTCGGAAACGACCCATCAAAAATTTATATTACTGTAGGAGGGCGAACTACCACTACAATTGGCTGTAACAATAATGAAATTTATTGTATGATACCCCCAAAAGCTTTTGATGGAAATATAAAAATATCTATCGAAAGTGCTGATGGGACGTCTTCACCCATAGAATATGAATTTGAGAGACGTTTCCAATATGTATCTCAAACTTCAGTAGGTACATTAGTAGGAAACGAAGATGAACAAGGCAATTCTTCTGATGTAGATGGAGATTTTGAAAACGCAAGGTTCGGAAATGCAGAATGGTTGTTAATGGATACATTCGGAATACAAAAATGCTTGATCGTTAATGGTTTTAAAGGACCTATCCGGAGAATCAATCTGGAAACTCAAGAAGTATCCACACTTATGACTGAAGGGCAAGGATTGTTTGGAGGTATGTACTACATGTGTTTCGATGCGACTGGAGACACTTTATTTGTATCAGACGACCACGGACAAAGTAACAAAGACCGAAGAGAGATTGCCTACCTGCTACGCTCTGAAGACTTCCGAAGAGCAAGACCTTATGTTTATGACCGTACTGGATATAGTTGCGCTTATCAACCTTTGACAAAAACTCTATATTATACCGTTTATTGGCAGGGAACTATTGACAAAGCCGTTTTTGACCCGACAACACAAGGAATGGTAGCAAAAGAAGTATTCCCAACATATGAAAGCAGGAATGAACATGCCTACCTAACAGTACACCCTGAAGGTAAATATATGTATATTACAGGAGCAAATTGCCTTTATAAATCCATGTTCAATCCAGAAACAAAAGAATTCCAAAAGCCAACAATGTTTGCCGGTTCTGAAGGAGCCAGTGATTGGGTAGACTCTCCCGGTACATCAGGGCGTTTCGTATGGCCTTATCAAGGCACATTTGTAAAAAACAAGGATTACATAGAAGCTGGTAAATCAGATATTTACGATTTTTATCTTTGTGATAGAAACGGACATTGCATCCGTAAAATAACTCCTGACGGTATCATCTCGACTTATGCCGGCAGAGGTAGTGTATCTTCTGATGGACGAGTAAACGGATACATAGACGGCGAGCTACGCACAGAAGCACGTTTCGACAGTCCTTGTGGGATCGCTTATGATGAAGAAACACAAACATTCTATATAGCAGATAGAGAAAACCATCGAATTCGCACAATTTCTGTAGAATAAACTATAAAAACACATTTCGAATGAAAAAATATATTTTAAGTTTGTTTTTTCTAATTAGCTGTGTGCTTAACACATACGCACATACAGAAAAACAACAACAAGAAAAAATAGAAATCAGCGGCATTGTTCTGGATCAGAATAAAGAGCCACTTGTCGGAGTAAACGTTTCCGTAAAAGACATACCCGGACTAGGTGCTATTACAGATATAAACGGTAAGTTTAAAATAAAGGTTGAACCTTATCAATGGTTAGTATTCACTTTTATAGGATTTGATAAACAAGAAATACTTGTTAAAGAACAAAAGAGCATCAATGTCATTATGCAAGAAGCAAAAGCAACTGCTATCGACGAGGTTGTTATCACAGGAACAGGCGCACAGAAAAAAATTACAATGACTGGAGCGGCTACTACAGTAGATGTAAATACACTGAGAACTTCCACTTCAAGCATTACAAATGCGTTGGCTGGTAATGTAGCAGGTATAATGGCACGCCAAACATCTGGACAGCCAGGCAATAATATATCTGAATTTTGGATTCGTGGAATTTCTACTTTTGGTGCAGGTTCGGGTGCACTAGTATTAATTGATGGATTCGAAAGAGACATGAATGAGATCAATATTGAAGATATTGAATCATTTACTGTATTAAAAGATGCCTCTGCAACAGCAATATACGGTTCACGTGGAGCAAATGGGGTTGTATTGATTACTACTAAACGTGGTAAATCAGGTAAGGTTCAAATCGATGCAAAGGTTGAAACTACTTACAACACACGTACATATACCCCCGAACTTGTTGATGGCTATACCTATGCCAACTTAATGAATGAAGCACGTACTACTCGTAATAAGGAAGCATTCTTCTCTGATGAAAAGCTATACATACTCCGCAACGGATTGGACAAAGACTTATACCCCAATGTAGATTGGATGGATGTACTCTTAAAAAAAGGGGCACCAACTTATCGAGCAACTTTAAATCTGAACGGTGGTGGCTCGCTTGCCCGTTATTATGTATCTGTTAGTTACGTAGACGAAGGAGGTATGTATAAAGTGGACGAAGGATTAAAAGACTATAACACCAATGCAAATTACAGACGTTGGAATTACCGTCTCAACGTAGATATGGATATCACAAAGTCCACCTTATTGAAAGTAGGAGTCGCAGGTTCACTAGATAAAAAAAACGAACCAGGAATGGCAGGAAACATTTGGGCATCAGCCATGCGCAACAATCCTATCTCAGTTCCTGTGATGTATTCCAACGGATACGTTCCTGCCTACGGTTCGGAGAATGATCAACTCAATCCGTGGGTAGCCGCTACACAAACCGGTTATCAAGAAACATGGAACAATAAGTTGCAAGCCAATGCTACTTTAGAACAAAGCCTCAACTTTATTACAAAAGGATTAAAATTTATTGGCCGTTACGGATTTGACACAAACAACTATCAGTGGATAAACCGTAAAAAATTCCCTGAAATGTGGAGAGCAGAACAAAATCGTGCTTCTGACGGAAGTTTAGTCATGAAAAAAATCAAAGACGAACAACTAATGACACAAGAATCATCTTCTAACGGAAATCGTAAGGAATATCTAGAAGCCGAACTGCATTATGACCGTACCTTTGGAGACCACATTGTTGGAGCAGTATTTAAATATTCTCAAGACAAAACGATAGATACCTCTCAGAATGGAAATGATATTATGCAAGGTATTGATAAACGCCATCAAGGACTTGCTGGACGCTTCACCTATGGATGGAAATACCGTTATTTCTTCGATTTCAACTTTGGGTATAACGGTTCCGAAAACTTTGCACCGGGACATCAGTATGGCTTTTTCCCAGCTTATTCTGCAGCATGGAATATTGCAGAAGAACCTATCATCAAAAAACATTTGAAATGGATGAATATGTTCAAACTCCGTTATTCATATGGCAAAGTCGGCAATGACGTCGTAGGAGACAATGACCAGCGTTTCCCCTATTTATCTACCTTCGGTGCCAGTGGGGGATTTAATTATGCAGACATCGGACAAAAATATGAATTTACAGGTTTAAGCTACACACATTACGCTACTACAGCCGTAACATGGGAAATAGCAACTAAACATGATATTGGTATCGACTTCTCTTTATGGGACGATAAGTTCACTGGGACAATTGACTATTTCCACGAACAACGTGACGGTATTTACCAACAACGTAATTTCATTCCCATTTCTGTTGGTCTGAACGGAGCTATGAGAATATCTACCAATATTGGCTCTGTTTTATCCAAAGGATTTGATGGAAATTTCGGATTCAAACAACGTATCGGAGATGTGAACCTCACTTTACGTGGCAACTTCACCTATAGCAAAAGCGAAATTTTGGAATATGACGAAGAATATAGCAACTACCCATACAAAAGCCAGAGAGGTTTCCGAGTTGATCAAACCCGTGGACTTATCGCATTGGGACTATTTAAAGATTATGATGATATACGCAATAGCCCCAAACAATCTTGGGGAGATGTAATGCCAGGTGATATCAAATACGCAGACGTAAACGGTGATGGTTATGTAAATGATAATGATATAGTTCCTATTGGAGCTACAACACGTCCAAACTTAGTTTATGGCTTCGGTCTCTCCGGACAATGGAAAGGTATTGACATTAATGTTTTATTCCAAGGATCTGGAAAGTCTACTTTTTGCATTGATGGTCCCACTGTATATCCATTTGAAAATGGAGACTGGGGAAACATTCTAACTGATGTAGTAAAATCAAACCGTTGGATATTAGGTGAAAATGAAGATCCAAATGCTAAATATCCTCGTTTGAGCTATGGAGGAAACAGCAATAACTATCGCGCCTCCACTTATTGGTTGCGTAATGGTTCTTACCTACGTTTGAAAAATTTAGAGATAGGATATACAATACCAAAAAGTCTTGTTAATAAAATGCATTTAAATAACATCCGTATTTATTTTATGGGTACCAATTTAGTTACCTTCTCCAGTTTCAAACTTTGGGATCCTGAATTAGGTAGCAGTAATGGACAAAAATATCCACTGTCTAAATCATATACTTTAGGATTAACTATCAATATCTAATATCAAAGACATGAAAAAGAAACATATATTATTAGCCATTGCGTTCAGTATTGGACTAGGAGTTAGTTTATCTTCCTGTTCAGACTATCTAAGTGTAGAACGTTTCTTCAACGACCGACAAAGTGAAGAAAAAATCTTCAAAAGTAAACAATTTACTGAAGAATGGTTAGCTAAATGCTATGGGCTTTTAAATGGTTCGAATATAGAATACGGACTTATCAAATTTACACTCTCCAATTATTCGGACGATATTATTTTTAATGAAAGCGATGGTGCTGTAAATTACAACGCTCTTAAATTTGGACAATATGATAACGGTTGGGTAAATGACTCTTATATCCGTTGTTATGAAGGTGTACGCCAAGCTTCCATCATGATCAATAATGTAGATATTAACGAAGAATTGACAAAAGAAGAGATCTTAGACAAAAAGGCACAAGCCCGTTTCTTAAGAGCTTACTTCTATTGGTTACTACTTAGAAGATATGGTCCAGTACCCTTAATTCCTGATGAAACAATCAGTATTGATGAAACATATATAGGCATGTCCTGTCCAAGAGCTACATATGATGAAGTAGTAGACTATATTGATAAAGAGATGATACTTGCAGCTAACGATCTGCCTGACAGACGAGACAGACAAAATATTGCGCGGGCAACAAAGGGCGCAGCACTAGCTGTACGTGCAAAAGTTTTATTATACTCCGCTAGTCCACTCAATAATCCATTACCAAATGATCCCGATAAGTTTACAGACTTTGTTGATGATCAAGGCCGTATATTAATGTCACAAACATATGATGAAAGTAAATGGGCAAGAGCCGCTGCAGCAGCAAAAGATGTAATTAATTTAGGTCGTTATGAGTTACATATCGCAGACTATCAAGATAAAGGAGACAATACTTATCCAGCTACAGTTAAGCCTCCATACAACGCAAAATATTCTACCAAAAACTTTCCTGATGGGTGGGCAAATATCGATCCGTTTGAATCATATCGTTCGATTTTTAACGGAGATTTATATGCAAATGAAAATGAAGAATTAATCTTTACTCGTGGTAATAACTCTTTAGCAGATCAAGTGAATTATCTCGTCAGAAATCAAATGCCGACCTTTGCAGGAGGAGAGAATCGTCATGGTTTAACCGCTAAACAATGTGATGCTTACGATATGGCAAATGGTGACGCCTTTAATTTGCAACATTTCTTGGACACTTGCGACGCAAGTAAACGTTTTGTTACCGAAGATGAATACAAAGCAGGAAAATATCCGCAGCTTCGCCCGAATGTATGGAAAGAATATGCCAACCGAGAACCGCGCTTTTATGCCAGTGTAGCATTTAGCGGTGCTTTTTGGCCATTTGCCAGTGCCAAAGATGCAGAATATCGTAACCAACAAATATGGTATTACAGAGGCAACAAAGAAGGACGCAAAAACGGATCTGATAAATGGATACCAACTGGAATTGGAATGATGAAATTCATCAATCCAAATGATTGTAATACAAATAATGGAAAGATCTATGATAAAGTAGATGTCGCAATTCGCTATGCCGATATTCTTTTGATGTATGCAGAAGCTTTAAATGAACTTACTCCAGGTAATAGTTATGAGGTAACAAACTGGCAAGGAGAAACGATGGTAGTTTCACGCAATACGGAAGAAATGAGTAAAGCAGTCTCAAGAGTTCGTATTCGTGCCGGAATGCCAGATTATGAACAGGAAGTATATAACGACCAAACATTATTCCGCAAAAAATTAATGCATGAACGACAAGTTGAGTTTATGGGAGAGAACCAGCGCTACCACGATTTAAGACGCTGGAAAAATGTAGCTATCGAGGAATCGGAGCAGATCTACGGTTGCAATGTATTAATGACAGAAGCTACTAAAGAAAGATTCTATGAACGTGTAAGAGTCGAGAATCTACAAGCCAACTTCTCACGTAAAATGTACTTCTGGCCTATTCTGGAAAGAGAGCTACAGTGGAATAGACGGATGACACAAGCTCCTGGCTGGGAAACTTTCGATTAATATAAAAAGAAGATAAAAATGAAAAGAAGAATAATTTATATAGTTACAATGTTTGCTGCACTATCTTTCTTTAGTGCATGTAATGACGAATGGAAAGACGAACTTTATTCACAGATGATCTCCTTGAAAGCACCTATAGGCAGTGAAGAGGTGTCTGATATCTATGTACGATACAAACCTAACGGAGAAGTTGTATATGATCTCCCGGTGCTAGTCAGCGGATCAACCCCATTAGATAGAGACTTGAATGTTCGTATTGCTGTGGACCCAGACACGCTGGTTGCTCTAAATCTAGCCAACTACCATGAGTTGAGAAAAGATTTATGGTATGAATTATTACCTGAGCAAAACTATGAATTTACAGCACCTACCTGCTATATGCCTGCAGGCACAAGAAAGGAATTATTCCCTATCAAATTTAAGTTTTCTGGACTAAACCTGTCAAAAGAATGGGTATTACCTCTGACCGTTGAAGAAGATCCTTCATATGTGACCAATAAACGGAAAGGCTGGCGTAAAGCATTACTCCATGTTTTGCCATATAATGATTACTCAGGCAATTATTCTGCAACAGCAATGAATATTTATTTTGCTGGCTCTAATGACGATCCATTAGTAGTTGATAATCGAAGAGCACACGTCGTTGATGAAAATACAGTATTTTTCTATGTCGGAACGAAGGAAGATAACTCAATCGACCGGGAAACTTACAAAATTAATGTCAAGTTCGAAAAACCTATAGAAGAAACTGAAACAAAAAAAACAGGTAATCTGACAATAACAGCTACCAACCCGGCAATAAATTTCCAAATAATAGGTAATCCTACCTATGAGATTTGGGATGAAATGGATACAAATCAGCCTTATCTATTGCATCGTTATCATGTATTAAGAATGGAATATAGTTATGATGACGTAACCTCATCCAATGTTCCTACTTCGTACAGAGCTAGCGGTTCATTGCTCATGGAACGAAAGATTAATACTCTAATACCAGACCAAGATCAAGCTATTCAATGGTAAAAATGCAATATTATATCCCTACTCAATGAAATATATCAAGTCAATGGTTTGATTCTATACTAAGGAGCATTTAAACTATATGCTCAATCTGATTGGAGAAAGAATAATTATTGCCAAATAAAAAGTGACACTTAGCTTAGTTAGCAACTTCGCTATAAGTGTCACTTTTTATTCATAAACAGCCTTACTTAGATTAAAAATACTTATATTTGGCAAATTTAATTCATAAAGAAATAACTCATATTATAAATATAACATATTGATGATCTAAAACAATGAGAAAGTTACTCTTATTATTCCTATTTATTTGTGGATTAGTGCTACATGCACAAGCACAAAAGAATGTAGAATTAAGTTCCCCGAACGGAGAAATAAAAGTATCCGTCCGCCTCACCGACAAAATCTACTATGACGTAGCCTGCAATGATGAAGTTCTGTTGAAAGACAATTATCTCCAACTTAAACTAAAAGATAAAATATTGGGCGAACATCCCAAACTGTCCGGACAAAAACAGAACAAAATAAAAGAAACCTTAACCCCTGTCGTTCCACTGAAATTTTCAACGATCAATAACGAATATAACCAACTTCTACTCAATTTTAAAGGAAACTACTCAGTAGAATTCCGTGCTTTTAACGATGGAATAGCCTATCGTTTTATCACCCGCCAAAAAGGAGAAATCGAAGTATTGGGAGAAGACCTTTCATTGCAGTTCCCGACAGACTATTTATTACATCTCCAACAGCCGGGAGGGTTCAAAACAGCTTATGAAGAGCCGTACACACACATTTCCAGTCACTCATGGAAACCATCGGATAAAATGTCCGTACTTCCAGTTCTCATTGATACACGTAAATCATATAAGATACTAATCAGTGAATCTGATCTGTCGGACTATCCTTGCATGTTTCTGAAAGGAAACGGGACCAATGGCATATCCTCCATTTTTCCAAAAGTCCCCCTTGCATTTGGTGAAGACGGAGACCGCAGCCTCAAAATCGAAAAAGAAGCGGAATATATCGCTAAAACAAGTGGAAAAAGGAACTTTCCATGGCGCTACTTTGTCATTACCAAGGAAGACAAGCAATTAGTTGAGAACACTATGACCTATAAACTGGCTGATAAGAATCAGTTAGAAGATGTGTCATGGATAAAACCAGGGCAAGTAAGTTGGGAATGGTGGAACGGAGCAACCCCGTATGGGCAAGATATAACCTTTAAAGCTGGTTGTAATTTGGAAACATACAAATACTTCATTGATTTCGCATCCAAGTTCGGAATCCCTTACATTATTATGGATGAAGGATGGGCCAAGAGTACACGCGATCCTTACACTCCTAATCCGGACGTAGACCTTCATGAGCTGATTCGTTATGGAAAAGAAAAGAATGTGGGTATTGTCCTTTGGCTGACTTGGTTAACAGTAGAAAAGAATTTTGACCTTTTCAAAACATTCAATGAATGGGGAATAAAGGGAGTAAAAATAGACTTCATGGACCGCAGCGATCAATGGATGGTTAACTACTACGAACGAGTAGCCCAAGAAGCAGCCAGACATCATTTATTTGTTGACTTCCATGGATCATTCAAGCCGGCCGGACTGGAATACAAGTATCCCAATGTATTATCCTATGAAGGGGTCAGAGGTATGGAACAAATGGGAGGCTGTAAGCCGGAGAATAGCATCTACTTGCCTTTCATGAGAAATGCGGTAGGCCCTATGGATTACACTCCTGGAGCTATGATCAGTATGCAACCGAATATCTATCGTTCCGAACGTCCTAACTCTGCAAGTATCGGTACCCGTGCATACCAAATGTCTTTATTTGTCATATTCGAAAGCGGTTTACAAATGTTGGCAGACAATCCGACCTTATATTACCGCAATGAAGATTGCACTCGTTTCATTACCCAAGTACCTGTAACATGGGATGAAACAGTTGTTCTGGAAGCTAAAGTAGGTGAATATGTAATCGTTGCGAAGCGTAAAGGAGAGAAATGGTTTATTGGTGGGATGACTAATGATAAGGAAAATGAAAGAGAATTTGAAATAAATCTCGACTTCCTGAAAGATGGCAGGACCTACCGTGTAACCTCGTTTGAGGATGGAATAAATGCAGGATATCAGGCAATGGATTACCGTATGAAATCGGCAACAATGAATAAGAATCAAAAGCTTTCTGTCAAAATGGCTAGAAATGGTGGGTTTGCAGCTGTTCTCGAATAAGCCTATACTGTAGAAATCAAGATATCTCCCATAAAAAAGAGACTGCCTCCAATCAAAAAATGAGGCAGTCTCTCTTTTTCATAACACTCTTTATCGCTTTTCCTATTCAGCCAAGAGAACCTCTAACTCTGCCACAGCAGCCATCTTAGCCTCTTTAATGACAGCAGACAGAGCCTGAAGTTTTACATAACGTGCTTTACATGGATTAAATTCAACTGTCTGTACTTCCTTTGAATCGGCAAATGTACCAGAAGCCACAGCTTTTCCCCACTCCTTGCCATCATGGCTGATATACACTTCATATTTACCGATTCTACCTTCCGAAGAATCCTGACGAGGTGTATATTTAAGACCTTTTACTGTAGTTTCTTTAGCTAATGCAATCTGTATCTCATGAGGATAAGGAGCCAGATAGAACTGGTTATGTACCGTATGCCAGAATGTATTAATATCACCATCCGCAGCCAATTTCATACTTCCATCAGCATCACTATCCACATATACAACCTTCTGTCTCTCTTCAGATGCACCCGATAAATTACGGACTGCATTGACATTTAATTCTGCTGCCGAAGCCCAATCCCGACCATAAATTTCAGATAAAGCAATCAATTTAAAGTAACGTGCCACAATTGGTTTCTCCAATGTTACAAACTGTGCAGAAGATGAATTTTCAAAACGACCTTTAGTCTTGTTTTCCCAGTTCTTTCCATCTTTACTGAAATAGAGCTCATAATCCTTGATACGTCCGTTCTCAGAGTTACGAGGTTGATAAATAAACTTATCAATCTCAAGTGATGAAGACATATCCACTACTATTTCGTGGGGATGTTTAGCCACAGGATCATTCCACCGACTATGCCAGATAGTATTCAGATCACCATCGATTGCGTTACGGGCCTCTTCACCCCCATTCTCACTACTAACTGATACAATTTTCCACAGTGAACGATCCACATATATCGGAAATTCAGCTGAAGTTCCCGCACTTTTTCCTAATTGTTCTGAAACGGCATATGCTTCCACATGACCACCAGAAATAAATTCGAAAGGTTCAGTATATATCTTCTCTTCTCCGCCATTCAGACTATAATGAACAGTAGCTCCGGGAGTATTAGTCTTTAAATTCAAATAACCATTGTTATCTCTTTCTATCAATACAGGCATACATACGGGCATCTGTACGCGTGCCTTCCTTATAAGTTCTTCTGTCGAATAACTTCTCTCCAAAGGTAGTATGATAAAACTGAAAACAGTAGGCTGGGAACGAAGTTCATACTTTTGCATCGGGCCAGGACCACAACTGGCATTACCAAGCGGACGCTGATTAGCATCCAGACAAAGAACAGTTTCTTTACGCATCGGTACTTCATACTTATGAAGCAACCTACGATGATTGGCAGAGTCAACCATATCCTGCGCTGTTGCATGCAAAGCAGAAGCAGACATCTTATCACCTGCAATAAAGACAAAGCCTATTCCATCAGGATTGGTTATTGAAATCCAACGCAGATCCTCGCGATTACCCATTTCCTGTGCTCTGACATAGTTCACCCATTGATCAGATACTAACTCATCATACACGCCTACGTAAGTGGCATCTTTTCGGTCAACATAGTTTTCCAACGGTCCGCGACCATACCAACGCATGCGTTCAAAGCCTTCCGGAAGTTCCATACGATAACCAATACGGGGAATAATTACACCTTTTGTTGAAGGAATAATAGTGCTATTAACCAAAATAGAACCATCGGCAGCCACCGTATATTCTATATTAGTTCGATAATCAAAACCCGTTTTTCCCCGATATAGATTCTCTATCTGCAGAGTTACCTTATTATCTTCTTTCCGCACATTCCAATGTCCAGGTTCAAGAGTCATCTGATACAAGCCTTTCTGATACCAGTCACCATCCACTTGCTTATCATTATCAGTAGGAGCACGGAAAGCATTCAATTCCAACCCTTTACTAATCATGGGCAATTCATTTAATGTATAAGAAGAGATCGTTCCCTGCTGCTTTGAAAAAGACGCTTCAAACTGCGAGCCTTTTACCAGATATGCATCATCAGTCTCTATCAGATCAATACTACCTTCTCCTGCTTTAAATACAGGCTTCGCACTATCAGAAAGTTTGAATTGCTCTGATGCTACCTCATATCCAGCCTTTTCCCATTCAGTATCTTGCTTTTGACAGAAGCGGAACTTTATAAAGTATTCGGCTCCCGGAATTTTATTGATCTGATTATCAGCTATAGTAATGACCTTACTGTCCTGTGCGTTCAAGGACAATTCTTCCAGATTAGCCGAGAATACAACTTTTCCATCCTCTTCAATCTCATACCTTCCATATAAGTCATCCAACCCTGCATGAAATCTCTTATTAGTCAGTTTATACGTCCCATTTCCCATAGCCTCAACCCATACAGGCTGATGTATTTTTTTCACCTCGTATGCCTTGGCAGAGTATGTACGATCGGAAAAGATTACGCCATTCGTGCAAAAATTACCGTCATTCGGTGTATCTCCAAAATCTCCTCCGAAGGCCATATAATAACCGGAACCATCCGGAGCAGGCATCTTAATACTTTGATCTACCCAGTCCCAGATAAAGCCACCGACAAGTGCAGGATAGCGCTCGTAAGTTTCCCAATATTCCTTGAAATTCCCGATTGAATTACCCATCGCATGAGCATATTCACAAACCACATGAGGTTTGACCGTTTCTCCATTCTGGAATTTCTGTAAACGCTCCTTCCCTACGCTTTCCAGCCATTGCACATCGGGGTACATAGAACTGGTTACATCGCAATAAGAGCTATTACCTTCATAGTGAGTAGGACGGGTATCATCGAGCTTCTTAACAGCCTCTGCAGCAGATTTAAAGTTAATGCCATTACCGGATTCGTTGCCCAACGACCACATGACTATAGAAGCATGATTTTTATAGCGTCGCACCATATTCTCACTGCGTTCCGTAAATGCTTTCACCCATGAAGGTTCAGAGGACAATGCCATAAGACCATGGCATTCTACATTGGCTTCGGAAAGAACATATATACCATATCTGTCACATAAATCATAGAAATAAGGATTATTAGGATAATGAGAAGTACGTACAGCATTAATATTCAATGACTTCATCAACTGTACATCTTTTTCCATTTCTTCTTTAGATACCGTACGACCATTCTCCGAACTATGGTCGTGTCTGTCAACTCCCTTAAACAAAGTTGATTTTCCATTAATCAACAGCCGACCATCTTGCGCCAGTTCAATCTTACGAAAACCGACCTTGACACTACGAATATCTACAGTTTTCCCTTTTTGCTTTAAAAGAATAGTGAGATTATAAAGGTTGGGCGTTTCTGCCGTCCATTTCAAAGGATTCACAACCTCAAACTGAAGTTTATTCGTTCCCGTTACAGCACGCGCATTTTGGGTAGCAATCTCTTTACCATTCTGATCCGTCACCTTCACTTGAATCTCGTTATTACTTCTTTTACCTGTAATATCTATATCCAGAGAGACGGATGCATTTTTATACTCCTTGTCTAAATCCGTACGGAAGAAGAAGTCTCTGATTTGCGTTTTAGGAGCCGACCACAGAAATACATCTCTGAATATACCGCTGAAACGCCAGAAATCCTGACACTCCAGAAAGCTACCATCTGTAAAGCGATACACCTCGACAGCAAGAACATTCTTTCCAGCTTTCAGATAAGGAGTCAGATTAAATTCGGCAGGCAGGTAGCTGTCCTCCGAATAGCCGACCTTTTTACCATTCACCCAAATATAAAAACCGGCTTCTACCCCATTAAAACGAATAAAGATGTCACGTCCTTTCCATGAATCAGGCAATATAAACTCCCTGCGATAACTACCGACAGGATTAGGCATCGTCGCAAAAGTATAGTTAGACGGACGAGGTTGAATTACATTAGGCCACTGAATCTTTTTCCAATCCCACTCACAAAAAGGATAAATCACATTGCAATATAAGGGCTTATCCCAGTTTTTATTATGTCTTACGGCCTCTATCTGCCAGGTTGCAGGGACTTTAATATTATCCCATTGGCTTACATCATATTCCGGTTTACAGAAATCCTGCGGTCGGTCTTTCGGGTCAGCCACCCAATGAAATTTCCATATTCCATTCAGCGTTTTGTAATAAGGTGACTCTTCAATAGTCAGATTCATTGCTTGTTGTTCATCGGTAAAAGGAATAGCAATCTGAACTGCTTCTTCCTTATTGACTCCCGAGACATACTCATTGCTCCACTCCGGCTTATCCGTGGTTTGTGCTGTTACAGATAAAGACATAAACAAAAGTGCAATCCATGCACTTCGCATGATTCGTAGTTTCATAATAATTGATTGAGTTATTTAGTTTAAATGTTCTTCTATAATATTTTCCTAAAATTCATTCGATTACAAATGTAGCGGCTTTTACCTATTTCATACCATAAATTTGTGACATTATTATACACATTTATCAAATATAACCGAATAATCTTCACTATGATCAGATTATTTCCTAATTTGAACAATCGTTTACACCTTTTCTTCTTTTAAATCTCTATTTTTACAATCAGCTAAGGCACTTAAATTATACAATAACAAAAATTACAAAACATGAGAAAAGCACATCTGATGCTAGTTGGTTTACTACTCTCTTTTGCAGCAAACGCAACCAATGATATTCCCCGGCCGGAATATCCCCGCCCACAATTTGAAAGAGCTACCTGGGTTAATTTAAATGGTACGTGGACGTATGAATTCGATCTTGATGATTCCGGGAAAAAGCGTAACTTACCTACGGCAAAGGAGCTTAGCAAAACAATTACGGTTCCTTTCTGCCCGGAAAGCAAACTATCCGGAGTTAATCATACGGACTTTATAAAAAAAATGTGGTATCAACGTTCTCTGCCGATACCCGCTGACTGGAGCAACAAGAAGATTTTACTCCATTTCGGCGCTGTCGACTATTTAGCAGAGATTTATATAGACGGACGCCTCGTCGGTTTTCATAACGGCGGAAGCTCTCCTTTTGTAATAGATATCAGTCGCATAGCCAAACCCGGGAATAGTCACAATCTGGTAGTATCCGTGTCCGATGATGCAAAATCAGGTCGTCAGGCATGCGGCAAACAGTCTCCGGAGAAAAACTCCTTTGCCTGTTTTTATACGCGTGTCACAGGTATCTGGCAAACGGTGTGGATGGAAGCTCTCTCTCCCTGTGGACTGAAATCGGCAAATACCTATCCGGATATCGACAATAATCAATTGATCATTACTCCGGAATTCTATCAGATATCCAATGACCAGACACTGGAAGTTACGATCTATGACAGCCAGAAAAAAGTCGCTCAAGTGACATCAAAATGTGCCAATGGCAGTAACCTGATCTTACCTATAAAGAATATCAAGCTCTGGAGCCCCGAAACTCCACACCTTTACGATATCAGTTACTGCGTCAAAGATGCCAAAGGGCAGACCATCGATGAAGTAAAATCATATGTAGGTATGCGCAAAGTACATACAGCCAATGGCAAATTTTACTTGAATAACGAGCCTTATTTCCAGCGCCTGGTTATGAATCAGGGGTATTATCCTGATGGAATCTGGACTGCACCTACCGATGAAGCCCTTAAAAATGATATTTTACTAAGTAAGGAAGCCGGCTTCAACGGGGCACGCCTTCATCAAAAGTTTTTCGAAGAACGATTCCATTACTGGGCAGATAAGCTGGGATTTATCACTTGGGGAGAGTCTCCTAACTGGGGAATGAATCCCGATGACGAGGCCGCATCAAGAAATCTTCTCAGTGAATGGATAGAGATACTCGAACGAGACCGTAATCACCCTTCTATCATCACATGGGCACCTCTTACCGTACCATTGAGCAATGTTTCGTCCGGTACATTTGCACGCTTGGTATTTGACCTGCAAAAACTGACAAAAGCAATCGATCCCAGTCGCCCGTTCAACGACCTTACCGGCAGTGGATTCCATTTCCTGACAGATATCTGGAGCATCAGTACTTACGAACCGGATGCAACACGTTTCGCACTAAGCTTAAAGCCGGACAAGAACCAGGCAGCTTATGCCAACCAACCTTTTATCATCGGTGAATTCGGCGGTATTGTATGGGAAACATCCAGAACCAAGGAAGACACATGGGGACATGGAGGAACATTTACCAACGAAGATGCCCTCTTCGAACGCATCGAAAAACTCATCAATGCGATTCAATCCTCCGGAATCATCAGCGGATTCTGCTATACACAGTTTTCAGATATCGAACAAGAGAAAAACGGTATCTACACTTACGACCGACAGCCTAAATTTGAGATGGAACGGATTAGATCTATCTTTGAAAAGATTCCAAGCAGACCGATAAAGAAATAAGTTCAGCTTGCTAATAGTATAATTCAGCCCGTCAATATATTCAAATCGAATTATATCGACGGGCTGAATATCCCTTTAATCAGGGTGAAACCTTACCGTTTACTCTCAATATATTCAATCGCTTTTCTAATCCACATATCTTCTCCTGCAGCTATATCTTCTACAGTCTGTTCCACCGGAATATCAATAGTCACTCCATCCCGTTGATTCAATTTCCATTCAGGATAGAATGCTCCCGCCATTGTATAGGTGAATTTAATTCCCCGAGGCAAATATAAATATCCGACATGACCGTTCGCACCGGCAGTTTGCGTACCGATAACCGCACTTTTTGGTGCCACTCTATAAGCGACAGACATTAGCTCTCCAAAACTCTGAGTCATCTCACTTACAAGAATAGCAATCTTACCTTTGAAATAATCAGGATTTTCTTTAAAACCAATTTTCCCAATTATATCAAGACCAAAGTTACCCGGAAATTTCTTCGAATTAATGGAATACCACATAAATGTAGTCGGTTGAGGATAAAGATATTTTCCAAGTACTTCCATAATGTCCCATCTCGGATACTTACGCATATCCAATATAATTCCTTTAGCATTCAAATTTGTTTTCATCATCTGATCCAGTTCCGGAAGCCCCATTATACCTGCATCTACATAAAGAATCTTTCTGGCATCCAGTCCGTAATCTGACGGACTCTTTCGGCCTTTAAAAGATGCTCTTTCAAAAGACTGCATGGGTATTGTATATTCATGAGACTGCCCTTGATTCTCCACCGTGACTTTCATTTCATTCTCCGATGTAACAAATAGTCTGAATGAGACATTCCTCAGTAAACCATGCTCATTTGAAGAAGGCAATATAGAACGGTAATTGTCGATTATTTCCGAAATCGGTTTATCATTTACAGCCAGTATGACCGATCCCCGCTCAATCTGTTTTAATGCAGTCGATTCTACTACAAGCTTACCGTCCGTTGTCTGAGTCAATCCCAATGGAAGACCATACAATCGGGGAGCATGATTCGGAAATTCAAGCCCTCCATGTGAATCATTGATTTCAGCAGCCAGTTTTCGTATAGAATGGTCCAAATCTTTTTCCGAAGAGGCATTGATAAATTCAGGCAGATATTGCGCCAGCAGAGTACTCCATCTATGGTCTGTAAGGTTGGCGTAAGGATATCCATGTTCGATGGCATTCCACAATCTATAAACCGTAAGAATACGATATCCCTGATCTTCCCAGTCGATTGAAGGATAAGGTTTGTCTCTGGCAAATTCCACCTCCTCCTTTCCGGTTAATATCGGAAGATAGTAGTTCAATACACTATTACGTTTGGCATTCTTGATTCTCACTAGTTTTTCAGACAGTTTCTTATCGAAGACATTCGGATCTTCCAGCCAGCCAAGCTGTGCAAAACGATGATATTGGGCCGAATCTCCGATTACATACTCCTCGGTTTCCGTGATTTTACCGTACTTATCTATCCATTTGTTTAACAGTGAGTTCCTTTCCTTTTTGCTCTTCACAGCTGCTATCCCGGGCATCACTCTGAACAATTCAAAATCCCAGTTATACTTTCCAACCACAACCTGCGGATGAAAATACTTAAGGAATCCCCAAACCTTGCCCAAAACCACCAAATTTTCCAATGTTTGCCCGTCAACGTCTCCAAGTGATATTCCTGAATTTCCTGCGAACTCCAGATCCTTGTCTACTTCAACATCCGGATTCTTGATTAAATCAAGTGACTGTCCATCTATCAGCACCTGGCAGTCGTTCACCCAAAGCCTGGCCTCCCCGTCACAGAGTATTCGAAAGAAAAATTTCTTGGAACGTGTAAACGGCATTTCCACATAAAAGTCTTTCCAGTCCTGACTGCCGTTACATTCAAAATCAATAGCCTTCTCGTCTATTCTTTGAAGGTGAGTGTCCAGTTTAATTGCGAAACTCACTTTGGCATTATTTGCCTGCTGATATTTGTATTTGCCTTTAAACACAATCGTCTTACCTGTAATATCGCGGTTATTCATGCCGAAATAAGCTTCTGTTTTCTTTCCCCGTACAGACGGAATCAACAATGACGACTGATTATTAAAGAACACTTCTTCATCTACCCGAATATCTTGATTTTCACTATACCAAGCCATCTTAGGCATTTCCCGCATTGGATCAAAGGAAATAATACGCGTACCGGTAAAAGTAAGAAGTCCCTTTTTACTTTGATCAGACTGCGCATATAAGTTAAAAGCAACCAACGCGAACACTAATAAGCCAACTAATCTGTTTTTCATATGTATCATAGTTTTGTTGTCAATTCAAATATTTACAGGTTTGTACTCTGGACACACCAAAGGTCAGAAAAAAGAAACACTACCAGAGAAAATATCTGTTCATAATTTAGCAATATCTGTTTATTTCAACCCTAAACACATGTTTTAGCGAAAAATTCGATATACTCAACAAGAAAACAGAGACAGCTTCATACGTTTCGGACGTAATCTCTATTTTATAATTCAAACATAATATCATCTTATCTATTATGAGTATCTTTGCACTCCGAATATATACTTAACTATGAATAAAGTCAACGGTTTCCTGTACGGTCTGCTTTCGTCGGCCTCTTTTGGGCTTATCCCCCTATTCACCATTCCTGCCATGCAGGCGGGCATGCAATTCGAATCGATACTCTTCTATCGCTTCCTGTTTGCGTGTATGGCATTAGGCGGGATTCTACTGATCAACGGGCAATCCTTTCGAATCAGCAGACGGGACATTCCTTCCCTGCTCCTGCTTGCGATACTTTATCTGATGTCTGCCGTCTTCCTGTTCTGGGGATATAAGTTTATGGCAAGCGGTGTAGCCACCACCATTCACTTCATGTATCCGGTACTGACTACCCTGGTCATGATGCTATTCTTCAAAGAAAAAAAGTCCGGTTGGCGGATAGCCGCCATCGCCTCTGCCGTGATAGGTGTCTACTTCTTATCCGGTGGAAATACAGAGACAGGAAGTTTCTCATTTTTCGGCCTTTTCATCGTTCTTTTATCAGCATTGGGATATGCACTGTACCTTGTCACAATGAGCCAGTTAAAGATCGGCCGGATGAAAGGATTACTGCTCACTTTCTATGTCTTTCTTTTCGGAGGAATCTTTCTCTTTATCGGAACCAGCAGTATCAGCCATCTTCAGCCTATCAGAGAATGGCATACTGCCGGAAATCTAATCTTGCTGGCATTAATCCCGACCGTCGTTTCCAATCTTGCACTGGTCAGAGCAGTAAAAAGCATCGGCTCCACACTCACCTCTGTATTGGGAGCTATGGAGCCGGTAACTGCCGTATGTGTAGGCATCTTCCTCTTTGGAGAAGCATTCACCACAAGTATTGGCGTAGGCATTGCACTGATTATCGTTGCTGTAATGGTAATTATACTGAAACGATAAGAGCAGCCTTCCTATAAAATTGTTTTTCCGTTTCAGCGGGTTAATTTCAGTTCCTCGATAAGGTTAGCAGCCTTTCCATACTTTTCCATAATGAAAAGCATGTAGCGCACATCTACTCCGATACAACGCTGCAAATCCGGTTCAAAGACAATGTCACTGCTCATCGCTTCCCAATTGCCGTCAAAAGCAAGGCCAAGCAATTCCCCTTTCGCATTGAACATGGCACTGCCGGAATTTCCTCCCGTAATATCATTATTCGAGATAAAACAAACGTTCATATCTCCCTTTTCATCGGCATATCTGCCGAAATCACCGGAAGAGAGTAAAGCCAGAAGATCCGGTTGAACTGCAAAGTCTATATCGCCTGCATGTTCCTTTACTTTCTCGAAAATGCCTTTTACCGTCGTATAATAACTGAAGGTAGCCCCGTCAAAAGGAGAATATCCACAGACTGTACCAAAACTAAGGCGCATGGTGGAATTGGCATCAGGATAGAAGTTACGGTCGGCATACATACGACGCATAGCGGCATTGAACAGGCGTTCATCCTGCTCTATCTGTTCGGAAGCCTCTGAGACGCTCTGATTCATCTCATAGTATTTCACTATTAGGTCGAGGCTTAAAGAAATGGCAGGGTCCTCGATGAGATTATAGGTCGTGTCACGTTCAAGGAAGCGCTTCAGACCCTTCGGAGAAGTGATTTGAGAGGTAGCATACAAAGAGTCTACATAAGTCTGGACATTTCCGTTATACAAGGTGTCTATTTGCAGATACATCGCCGGAAGGTATTTCTTATCCACTTTGGACCGGTATTCTTTGAGCATGGCCGCAAATACTTCCTTATCAATAGACAGATTCAGGTTATCGTATTTCTCCAGTAACTTTTTCATGCGGGTAACGACCAACTTCTCTTCGGCCTCAAAATCGAAATTCAGTATTTCGAGTGCCAATTGAACCAATTCGGGACCATTAATGAACGACTCCCCGAAATAAGCAAGGGTACGGTTTGTTTCCCTACGATTATTATAATTCAGTTCCAGAGAAGAGAACAGACGAATCAGTTTCTCCCTTTCTTCCGGATGAGACTGAATCCAGTCCCGGAGGGCTGCTTCTGCTGCGCGCTTCTTTTCCAGCACTTTCAGGTGCCGGATGGCTTTATTCATTCCTATGCTGTTTTTCCAGTAGTTGGAACTTTCATCGTATTTAGAAGCATACTTGATACGGATATCCGGATGGCGATCCATTTCCCGCTTCCAAATAGCCTGTTTTACCCCGCGCACATCGATCATGGCCTGATTAATGCCGTTCATCATTTCTTCGATCCCATACGAAGAGAGATAGCGCTCCGTACTGCCCGGATAGCCGAGAGTCATACAGAAAGAGCCTTCCTTGTATCCATCCAACGAAATAGGAGCTACGTATTCCGGATGATAAGGGACGTTTTCTGGCGAATAATCCGCCGGTCCGTTCTGTTTGTTGGCATAAATACGGAAAACGCTGAAGTCACCTGTATGGCGAGGCCACATCCAGTTGTCCGTGTCCCACCCGAACTTGCCGACTGAAGAAGGAGGAGCAAAAACCAGCCGGACATCATTATAATCGCGGTAGACAGAAAGCCAGAACTCGTTTCCGGCGTAATACGCATCGACAATTCCCGTCAACGTAGAGTCCTTCTCTGATACTTCCATGCCGATTACATTCATGACAGAGTCGACAACTACGCGACGTTCGCTTTCCGTATGAGCATGTTTGGCAGCCGAGAGCACACGCTTGGTCACATCCTCCGTACGAAGAAGGAAACGGACATATAATTCGGGATTCGGCAGTTCTTCACCAAGATTGCGGGCTACAAAACCATCCTTCAGATAATCATGTTCTACGGAAGAATGCTGCTGGATACTGCTGAAACCACAGTGATGATTGGTAAATACCAGACCATCTTCGGAAACCACCACTCCCGAACAAAATCCACCGAAACTGACAACGGCATTTGCCAAAGCCGGCTTCTTCGGATTATACAGTTTATTTACAGGCATCTGCAAACCGAGTTCCTTCATCACCCGTTCCGCCTGTTTGTTCTTGCGAAGGTTCCCCAATAGCCACATTCCCTCGTCAGCAAATGCCTGTGACAGGCAAAGGGAGAGGAGAATCATTGCGGTTAGTCTGAGTTTCATGCTATTATTTTTAGATTTATATATTCTATGATCAATCCGGGAGCCATTATTCGGTAATGAGCCTCAACTTCTTCGCTCCCACCCGTGCTTTCAGCCATGCGCTGATTTTCTCCTTCTCGGCAACTGACGGATGTTTGCCAAATTTCAAAACAGCCAGTGTCACCGTATCCGTTTTCATCGAGTCTACCCGTGTTTCCAGCGAGTGAGCGATAGAAAGCGAAGTGATGGAAGGATAAAGCACCTTCAATTCGGGCACCAGAGTACGCCCCATCGTATCGTACTCTTTATATTGAGCGAGGTTTTCTTCCAGTCGGGTTATCTTTTTCTGCTGTTCCTGCAGGCGTTGTTCGCTGTTTTTATAAAAGTCCTCCATCACCATGGCACGAATGGAAGAGACATCTACCGCCTCATTATTCATCCCTTGCAGTACGGTCAGCTTTGTTTCTTCCAGCTTGTATTCTTTCAGTTTGCTACGGGCAATGGATATCGAAGCATCCGGAACTTCGGGACCGATCAGAACCACGCGGATGTCTTTATGCTCATAACTGATCTTCTTATCAAGTACCTGCGTATTCTCAAAGTTCAACTGCTCATTGATAAACCGGTTGGCTGCCGTCTCATAAAAAGTACTTTTAATGATGCCAAACGTCAGATAAACAGCCGGACACATTGTCAGCACAACAATCAGAATGATGTATTTACGCACCATCTTCTCGCGTGCCTTATCCACAAATTCCTTACGCTGGAAGTGCATCACCCGCACACCGATAAAGGTAGCCAGACTGATAAATACGGAGTTGATAAAGTAAAGATAAAAAGCACCCAGAAAATAGACCAGATTGCCCGATGCCAGACCGTAACCTGCCGTACAAAGCGGAGGCATCAACGCCGTAGCAATGGCAACTCCCGGAATCACATTTCCCTTCTCTTTGGTAGATAGGGCGACAACTCCCGCCAAACCACCGAAAAGTGCGATGAATACGTCATAAATCGTAGGCGAAGTACGCGCCAACAGCTCCGATTGTGCTTCGGCAATAGGAGTGAAAAGGAAAAAGATGGTTGCCGTCGTCACACTGAAAGCAGTCGTGATGAGGAAGCTCTTCAAAGAACGTTTCATCAGCTCGAAATCATTCAAACCGACAGAAAGTCCGACACCCATGATAGGTCCCATCAACGGTGAAATCAACATGGCACCGATAATCACTGCCGTAGAGTTGACATTCAAGCCCAGTGAAGCCATAAAGATGGCAAAAATAAGAATCCACAAATTGGCTCCTTTGAATTCTACTCCTTTTCGGATAGAGTCAACGGTTTCCATTTCATTGTCTTTATCCTTTTTCAAGTCCAGGTATTCACCCAGGAACGACTTGATCGCAAACTTATTCCGTTCATCTGTCTTCATAGTCATTTCTTTTTTATAATCCGGTTAATAACAGGAATCTGACTCAGAGGCAGGTCCCGTTTGATAATATAAGCAATAAATAGTAGCAGAAGGACTGTGCGGAATGCAAGAAGCAAGACTGTATTATGAATCGGCGTCCATTCACCAATCAGATACAGAATAATAGCTAAGCCTACATAACAACCTATTCCACGCAGATCATAAGCAATAGGATATTTCTTCTGACCGACAAAATAAGAAAGCAACATAGCTATGGCATATCCGGTAAAACCCGCCCATGCGCAAGCTACATACCCATATACAGGGATCAGGAAGATATTCATCAGAACAACAGTCAGACAGGCTATAATGGAGAAATATGCCCCCCATCTGGTATCATCCGTCAGTTTATACCAAAACGAGAGATTAAAATAAATCCCCATAAACATCTCTGCAATCATCACGATGGGAACTACCTTGAGTCCCTCCCAATAGTCTTCTGCTATGATATAACGTAAAATGTCCAGATAAAACATGACTGCCAGGAATGCCAGCAGCGTAAAGATGATAAAGAACTTCATTGCCTGCGCATAGATTCGTTTATTATCCTTATCCTTACTTTTGCCAAAGACAAAAGGCTCGTATGCGAAGCGGAAAGCCTGCGTGATCATTGCCATTATCATGGCTATTTTAGTAGCTGCACTGTAAATGCCCAACTGTACATCCGCTTCCACCTTATCGGGGTAGACAAAAGGAAAAATAATCTTGTCTCCAACCTGATTCACAATGCCTGCCACTCCTAATATCAGAATAGGGAATGAATAATATAACATCCGCTTCATCAGCAAACGGTCAGGACAATAGCGGAATTCACGGAATTCAGGTATCAGCCCGAGCATTACAACAAAAGAACAGATCAGATTAATAAGAAAGGCTACCCCTACGTCATCGCCTTTCATGACAACAAAATAAAGGATATTCAGCAAGATACTGACAAATATAAATAAGAGTTTCAGTCCGGCAAACTTGATAGGGCGTTTCTTATAACGAAGATAAGCAAACGGAATAGCCTGAATGGCATCCATAGCCAGTACAATCAGCATCATGCCCAGATACCATGGATGTTCACTATACCCCATCAGTCCTGCAATAGGATTGAGGAAGACCAGACACAACAGCAAAAACAGGAGCGATACGCTCCCTACCATCAATAACGAAACAGAATATACCTTCTTCGGGTCGTCATCTCCTTTATTGGCAAAACGGAAAAAGCCGGTTTCCATTCCGAAGGTTAGCACTACGAGCAATAACGCCACAATAGCATACATCTTGGTGATCACTCCATATCCTCCGGAAGCAGCAGGAAGTGAAAAAGTATAAATCGGTACCAGAAAATAGTTCAGAAACTTACCAATAATACTGCTGGCACCATAAATCGCAGTGTCCTTTGCCAATGACTTTAGTTCTGCCATGTTTATAAATGATTAGTGATAAGATGATTAGTAATACTTTCTCCATTGGGGCCGACTAAAAAGTCGGCAGTATCCGCATTCTCCTCCTTCGGGAAGGAGGAGTACCCACAGGGGGAGGTGGTAGGTATTTTACGCCTCTTCGCCACCTCTCTAATCTCCTCTACAATCTGTGATGGATTCTCAAACACTACCCTGTTTTCAAAATGAATCACCCAAATATCTTTCTCGTTAATAAGGAAACGGGCACGGGTATCAGCATAGTTTATAGCTTCTGATGTTGAATGCACTTCTCCATCCAATTCTATATCCAACCGAAGTTTCGGACAATAAAAATCAAGAATATAAGAGCCGACACTATGTTGCCGGCGAAACTTAAGTCCGTCAATTTGCTTATCCTTTATCAATTTCCAAAGAGTGGCCTCAGCTGAAGTACTACAGTTACGTAAGTTCTTGCGAGCTGATTTATTCTCAGGTTTATTCATTATATCTTGCATAAGATAGTTCCATTTTATGTTTTTACCTACCATCCCGGCTTTCAGCCAGGGGGTGACTAGAAAGTCGATTCTATCTCTATTCTCCTCCTTCGGGAAGGAGGAGTGGTCGCAGACCGAGGTGGTAGGAGAAATAATGTTTGTTCCTATTTCTTTGTAAATGATAGATTTATGCATTCACCTACCACCTCCCCCTACGGGTACTCCTCCTTCCCGAAGGAGGAGATTTAAGATACTGCCGACTTTTTAGTCAGCCCTAATTGGAGATACTATTGACTGACTTATGAATCAAACTCTGTTTTGACTGTGTCAGACCAAACTATCAGTCATTAAACAAGGTTTTCTGGCTGCTATAGAGGCTCCTTCCCAAATGCTTATAGGCAAGCTCCGTCACTTCACGTCCACGAGGAGTCCGTTTCATAAAACCTTCCTTGATCAGGAAAGGTTCATACACTTCCTCGATAGTGCCCGCATCTTCGCCCAAAGCGGTAGCAATGGTTGTCAGGCCGACAGGACCGCCTTTAAACTTGTCTATGATGGTGCAAAGTATCTTGTTGTCTATCTCATCCAAACCATACTTGTCGATATTCAACGCTTCCAGTGCAAACTGAGCTATTTCCGTATCGATAGAGCCGGAACCTTTCACCTGCGCAAAATCGCGTACGCGACGAAGCAAAGCATTGGCAATACGGGGCGTACCACGACTTCGGGAAGCAATCTCCGATGCCGCCCGCACCGAACAAGGTACGTCCAGTATGGAAGCTGAACGCCGGATGATATTACTCAGAACATCATCGTCATAGTACTCTAAATGCAGATTAATACCAAAACGGGCACGAAGTGGAGCCGTCAGCAATCCGCTACGGGTGGTTGCACCGACCAGCGTAAACGGATTCAGGTCAATCTGAATACTGCGTGCCGAAGGTCCCTTATCAATCATGATATCTATCCGGTAATCTTCCATGGCCGAATAGAGATATTCTTCTACCACCGGCGATAAGCGGTGAATTTCATCGATAAAGAGCACGTCGTTCGGTTCGAGACTCGTCAAAACTCCTGCCAGATCGCCCGGTTTGTCGAGCACCGGACCGGAAGTTACTTTAAAGCCTACTCCCAATTCGTTAGCTATAATATTGGAAAGCGTTGTTTTACCCAATCCGGGAGGCCCGTGCAGCAGAACGTGGTCGAGTGCTTCGCCACGCAGACGTGCCGCCTTCACAAAGATGCGAAGGTTTTCCACCACCTTATCCTGCCCGCTAAAGTCTTCAAAGCTTAACGGACGGAGCGCATTTTCAAAATCCCGCTCCCGTGAAGTCAGCTGATGTTCGCGTATGTTAAAATCTTCTTGTTCCATTTTCTTCTTGAAATGTAGGAGACAAAGATAGAGAAATCCATTCATTTTCGATATAAGAAAGAATAATAAAAACCTCCGGCCATTATCCATTTCTCTTTTCCAAGAGGAATTATGAAGAATAAATCTCAAAATCGATGCGATGATAAGATGCCATTCAGTCTTCTTTCGGTGACTTCATTCCCTGATAACAAGGGGATCATTTTCGATATTACCAAAGCGCAATTATTCTCATCACGGTGAGAATACTCTGAGAATATAGCAACCTGCATCTGGCTGTGTATAAACACAATAACAAGTAATTGCTTTCCGCTTTTCCCCTGCTATTTAATAACCATAAAAGCCTCTTCTTCCTAAAAATACCGTATTTACACATTCTTTTCTTAAGCAACGCATCATTCTATTGAAGAATAGAGTGAAAAAGTACACAAGACCGGTTTCGGTCTTCTACTCTTTTGCCCGAAAACAATTAGTTTATTTAAAACGTAATAACTACTTTTGCACCATCTATATACACGCAATCGACTATGGTTCTAAATTATATCTGGATAGCATTCTTCGTTATCGCCTTCATTATCGCCCTGATAAAAGTAATTTTTCTGGGAGACACGGAGATATTTACAGCTATCATGAACTCAACTTTCGACTCTTCGAAAACCGCTTTCGAGATATCTCTGGGACTGACCGGAGTACTGGCCCTCTGGCTCGGTATCATGAAAATCGGAGAGAACAGCGGACTGATCAATGCACTCGCCCGCTTTCTGAGTCCGGTACTCTGCCGCCTGTTTCCGGACATTCCCAAAGGGCATCCGGTATTGGGTTCCATCTTTATGAATATGTCCGCCAACATGCTCGGACTCGACAATGCTGCCACCCCATTGGGGCTCAAAGCGATGAAAGAACTGCAGGAACTGAACCCGAAGAAAGATACGGCTTCCAATCCGATGATCATGTTTCTGGTTATCAATACTTCCGGCCTCATCATCATCCCGATCAGTATCATGGTATACCGTGCGCAGATGGGGGCTGCCCAGCCTACGGATGTGTTTATCCCTATCCTGCTGAGTACTTTTATCTCGACTCTGGTCGGCGTTATAGCTGTCAGTATCGCCCAGAAGATCAATCTGATCAACAAGCCTATCCTGATATTGATGGGCGTTATCTGCCTTTTCTTCTCCGGATTGATTTATCTGTTTCTGAATATTTCGCGTGAGGAAATGGGCACTTACTCTACGCTGATAGCAAATATTCTTCTGTTCGGGGTGATCATCCTGTTTATTCTGACAGGGGTCCGGAAGAAGATTAACGTATATGATTCTTTTGTAGAAGGTGCCAAAGAAGGCTTCACGACAGCCGTACGAATCATTCCGTACCTGGTTGCCTTCCTTGTAGGCATTGCTGTATTCCGTACTTCGGGAGCGATGGATTTCCTTGTGGGAGGCATTGGTTATGTAGTCGGTCTGTGCGGAGTGGATACCAGTTTTGTGGGAGCATTGCCGACAGCGCTGATGAAGTCTCTCAGCGGTAGCGGTGCCAATGGGCTGATGATTGACACGATGAAAGAGATGGGACCGGATTCGTTTGTAGGCCGAATGAGTTGCGTAGTACGCGGAGCTTCGGACACCACTTTCTATATCCTTGCCGTTTACTTCGGCAGCGTCGGAATCAGTAAAACCCGGAATGCAGTCACCTGCGGCTTGATTGCAGACTTCTCCGGTATTATAGCCGCCATCTTAATCAGTTATTTATTTTTCTTTTAAAGCATAGACTCAATTATGGCTGTAACTTATCAAACCGAAGGCGTCAAGATGCCTGATATCAAAAAACGGGAAACAACAGAATGGATAAAGAATGTAGCTGCCTCTTATGGAAAAAGACTCGGTGAAATCGCTTATATCTTCTGCTCCGATGAAAAGATTCTGGAGGTAAACCGACAATATCTGCAACACGATTATTACACGGATATCATTACTTTTGATTATTGCCAGGGTGATCGTCTGTCGGGCGACCTGTTCATCAGCCTGGATACGATACGCACCAATGCCGAGCAATTCGGGGCAGCTTATGATGATGAACTACACCGGGTTATTATTCACGGTATTCTTCATCTCTGCGGTATCAATGACAAAGGTCCCGGGGAAAGGGAAATTATGGAAGAGGCGGAGAATAAGGCGTTGGCAATGCGATAGTCGGCGATTCAATAAAAGCCATTGACCGGATAAAATGAGCACCCCGCCACAATCACTGCGACGAGGTGCCCCCAAGTATCTAAGAGAGATAGTTATTGTTCCGTTAACGCTTGCTTTATTTTAAAGACAAGACTTTGATAATGTGCCCGGGTAGTAGCATCACCCGTATTTACTTTGCTTCGCAGCAAACTATAGCTATCCATTACCTTCTGATAAATAGCCGGATTCTTAACCATATCCACACTTCCGAGCGGATTAAGTTCAAAGCCGGCTTTCGTCCAATCGACATTATCCGTAAGCAGTTGTTTCTCAACTTCATTCAAGTCTTTAAATGAGAATGGAGAAGATTTTTGTTTCAGCATCCCTCCTTCTTTCAACAACTTTTCCACATAAGTAATTTGCAGGTTACGGTCGTACATATTCAACCGGGCACCGGATATAGTTTTCTTCCACACAAAATCATAAATATCATCCATATACTCAGCAAAGGTATAAGCCTGTTTGGGATATAACTCCTCGTACAAAACAAGACTGGATGTAATGTATGTGAAGAACAAACGATTCATAATGATTGACTGCAAAGTACTTGGCGAATAAGTCGGACCAGTATACTCAATCACCTTCTTGTCAAGTACCCATTCGGGTAGTTCCATCATAGTTTCCATAATAAACTTCAATGCCTCCTTCTGTTCTGCTTTCGGCACAAAACGGATAACAGGCTTTTCGCTGTCCCGTCTCGGCTCATCAAAGTAAATTCCACCGATGGACACCATGGCATGCAGTAAGTAGCGTTGCATCTGCATAATCACTTCCTGATATGATTCCGTCAGGCGTTCATATTGATGATCATCTTCATAGGTCCATTCCGGCAGGTTTTTCATGATAAGTTTCAGATTCTTTAGGCCATATCTTCCTGCCTTCACAGCATTATCACCCAAATCCTCAGATTTACAAGAAGGATCGACCTCATTAATAAAAGGCTGCGGACCGTATTTGTACATCGGATCATTCTCTTTCTCTTTGATCCACTTGTTCAAAGTAGCTTTCTCCTCTTCAGGAGATGCCGCATCAAATATAGGTTTATATCCCCATTTGATGGCAAACTTATCATATACACCCAAAAGCGGAGGAGTCAGAGCAACTCCTTTGTCTTCCGGCTGAGCTACATAATTATAGCGCGTATAGTCCATGATGGACGGAGTGGTACCATACTTCTGAGTGAAAGTGGCCGAACGGAGCGAATCTACCGGATACGAATAAGATGCACCGAAGTTATGCATCAGTCCCAGGGTATGTCCGATCTCATGCGCTGCTACATAACGTAACGAGCTTCCCATCGTCTCGTCATCAAACACTGCCTTGCGTACTTTGGGGTCAACGGTAGCAGTCTGAACAAACCGCCAGTTATGCAACAACTTAATGATATTTGAATAAAACAAGACGTCGCCCTGAATGATTTCACCCGAACGAGGATCGGCACAGGAAGGTCCCATTGAATTTTGTATCGGAGTGGTAATCATTCGGTAGCAGCTATAACGAATATCATCCGGATCAAAGTTCGGATCATCCTTCGGATAGTCTTTCGCTACAATCGCATTCTTAAATCCTATTTCCTCAAACGCAACCTGCCAGTCTTCTATTCCTTTCTTTATGTAATCTCTCCACTTGTCGGGGATAGCAGTATCAACGTAATATACAATCGGCTTCTGAGGTTCCACCAACTCACCTTGCTTATAACGTTCCAAGTCTTCTGGTTTTGGTTGCAAATCCCATCGGTTGATGTAAGTAAGCTCTTGCAGACCATCTTTCTTTTCAGTATAAAACCGCTTGCTTTCATCAAAATAACCGATACGCGAGTCACCATAACGGGGACGCATAATTTCCTCCGGCAGCAAAATAATATTACGCGTCATGGTTACAGTGAACGGTCCTCCGTCAACAGTATAACTCATCAGCGTCTTGATGTTTATATTCAGCGGAAAACACTTCATTCCCAGAATAGTCGATTTGGAAGAAGCAAGACTTCCCTTCAGTGCTTTTCTCTTCATCAATACATCCATTATATTTTCCGAACGAAATGGGCTGAATTCGGGTACATCCGTTATGAAAAGCGAACTCATATCGATGACATATGCTGAAGAGTCCGGTGAAAGACTTTCTATCTTATATGCTTCCCAAATAGGGTCTGAGAAGTTGCGCTGAAAAGCAGCATACATATTGGAAGTGGTATCACACAAATTGCGCACCATCTTTTTGTGCATGTAGATTTTCTTTTTATCTGCCGAGAAAGTTACCAGTACCGGATTGCGTGGCATTTGTCCGGCAGCTATATCTTTATTGTTACTGGTACTCGATACTCTGGACGCAATCATAAAATCGCGTCCCATCAAGTCTTTAGGTATTTCGAAATAATACTTATCCTTAACGATGTGTACCTTAAACATGCCATCAATCGTCTTGGCTCCTTTCAGTAGTTTTTTGTATTCGGTCATACTACTCTTTGTGGAATCTTTTGCCGCCGGCTGCTCTGTTTCCGCTTTTGCTTTCTTCTTTTTCTTTTTAAAAATCTGACTTTCGGCATTAGCAGTTACCGCTCCGGCAGTTAATGCTCCTACAAGTAATAAGGTGAAAATTTTGTTCATATCATGTTGTTTTTAAGTTCTATAGTTCCAGTTTGGACAGATCGAATCCGTTTTCAAGCATAGCTTCCCGAATCACATCATACTTCTTCTTCATTACCGGATATTTATCGCAGATTTCCTGAATCTCGGCAGGAGTTTTCTCAAAGACGAAATTCATCCATTGCGCAAGGTCTTCACTCTTTAAAGGAGCATAAATGGAATTAAAATCCGGCCAATCTTCATCAATATAGGAGTTCTCAGAATAAGTAATCACCCCATACTTATAAAAATCGATTTCATTAGGGTCCGTTCCTTTAAAACGATACCAGTTCGGGTCGTACAATTTCGGTTCAACTTCTTCACTAGCTTCATAAAAAGCATCTGAAATAGTAAACAATCCTCTGACTTCCGACATATACTTTGCCCAAAAGCTGGCATTCACATCTGCTCTGATTTTCACAAACTCCTCATCGGTCATTGTTTTCAGAGAAGATGATACATTACCTAAGGCTATAAAGCTGCTACTAGCATAGCAATTCATGATGGTTGTCTCACCATAAGAGGCCATCCGGACCTCTTCAGATAACAATATAGAAAAAGGTAAATTCTTCTTTAAAAAACTATCCGAGTACAAATTCAATAATACCTTTTGCAAAAACTCAATCCCTTCATCAATAATCTCCTGCTTTTGTTCGGGAGCAGTTATTTTAATTCCGTTATTCGCTGTAAAGTTGAATTTATAATCAGCCTCAGTCGGATTGGTTATAATCACAGTCTGATATTTCTGATAAAACTGGTATATAAAATGCTGTGTCGGATCTGACAGGTCATCTGTCAAAATGTTATATTTATCCGGTTGCTCAGGAACGATTAACGCATCTTCATGATAACAAGAAGACATACCTGCCAACATACAAATTAATAATATAAGTTTCTTCATAATCGATCAATTATTAACAGGTTCACTATTCGGACGGTCGAATATTTCTATTTCCGTATTTCTCTCTCTTTCGCTCTTAGGAATCGGCAATACGTATGAGCCTTTCTCTTTCAGTTCGAAGACATCTCCTGCTCCCTCGTTCTCCTTTGAACTGTAAGTATGCGTAAGAGGAGGGCAGCCATATCTGCGCAAATCAAACCAGCGGAATCCTTCAAACGCCAGTTCTCTACGGCGTTCCTTACGTACGGTTGCTACAATTCCGTCTTCATCAACAGCTAACGGCGGAGTTCCCGGTTTCATACGATTTTCACGGAGCTCATTTAAGTCAGCAAGAGCCTTGTTCGTATTGCCAAGTTCAGCAAAAGCCTCAGCACGATTCAGATAAGCTTCCGAAATACGTAAGGCGTTGGCATAGACTGTAGCAGAATTTTTAGTCCACTTAATAGGTGTATAGACACTATACTGTTTGTTAGTAGGTCTGGTCTGGTTGCCGATTGTATTCTTGAAATAATTCGTAAGACGCAAATCATCTTCCGAATATAGCGCTAGCAAATCATCAGAAACCACCAAGTTCCCCGTATATCTGAAATCTTCTTTCATATGCGTCTCAAGTGATGTAAGTCCGTAGGATAACAAGATTTCTTTGTTAGCAAGAGAAAAGAAATAGTGATCCTTTTTTTCCTGAAGTTTGTAAAGTGGCTGAGTCGCGACCTTAAAGACCGAGTCACAATAAAGAATGGTCTCATCATATTTCTCCTGAAAAAGGGCAATACGTGATGCCAATAGATAAGCACTCGGCAAGTTAGGACGGAAAATAGTTTTCTCGCCTCCTATAGCTTTAAAACACTGGATAGCCTTATTAATGTCTTCTTCCATTTGGGCATAAACAGCTGCATTCGTGGCCCGCTTCATCATCTTATCTGATAAGCCGATTTCTTTATTGAGCGGTACACATAAGTCTTCATTTGCCGTAGCAGGATGATAAGGCTTTCCATACAAATTAGCAAGCATAAAATACGAGAAAGCCCGCATAAAATAAGCTTCACCTGCTAAATCCTGACGCTCCATATCCGTCCCGTTCATGGTATAAAGCTGGTCCAGTATAATATTAGTCATCAATATCTTATGATAATAGACTGTCCATGCAACATCCGGCGTTAGTTCATTTGAAATTCCCACTTCCGGGTTTCCCTGCCACGTATAATATGCCCAAACATATTCTCTGAAATCATTAGAAATGACTTGTGGTCTGGTTCCATAGTAACATTGGTCTTTCACATCGTCTGTCATATATTCCAGATAAGGATGAGGTATGTCTTTTTCATTCGTTTTCATTACCTCACCGAAGAACAGTTCCTTGTAATCCTTCACCGATCTGGGTATCATCAAATCTTGTGAACTTTCTTCCAAAAAGTCACTGCACGACGATAATGTGCAGATAAGCAATATGATATATAAATTATACTTTTTCATCATCATTCATTATTAAAGAGTAATATTAAAGCGAAGTGAGTAAGAACGCTGCGGTGGTACACTTCTTGAACCAAATCCAATCTGTTCGGGGTCTCTGCCCTTCAGCGCTTTATCTTTAATGACAAATACATTACCCATATCAAAGCTGACACTTGCTCCTTTCAGATAGACAGGTTTCAACCATTCACGTTTAAAATCATAGCGAATAGACATCGAACGGCATCTGAGGAAACTGCCTGAAACTACACGGATATCACTCTTATTATACATATCCCATCCATTATCCGCAATACGATAGGTCACATCCTTATCGTTGATCTGCAAACTCTTATCCGATAAAACCGGTATAATGGTTCTGTCTTCATCACCCGGCTCTCTCCAACGATTCACAAATTCACTGGACATATTCTGGTCCGGATAAGGAAGCCGCTGTCCGGAGGACTCATACAAATCGTTCAAGCGCATTTTATTACCAAAGCTGAATGAGAATAACGCATTAAATGTAATATTCTTATATTTCAAATAAGTAGAGAATCCACCGGTCAGATCGGGTTCACGTTTTCCGGAAAGAACAAAAGCACGGTCATACATCTCCTGCAAAGAATGAACCACAGCATTTCCTTCTTCATCTTTCTCATTAATATCCTTAAATGTAGGAAAACCCTGATCATCCAGTTTATCAAATTTATAAGAATAGAAACTATTTATCGCATTGCCATTGCTCACTAATGTTCCTGCGATATAGTCTTGCCAAGTGATCGCTGAGTTCCCGGCATTCAACACTTTATTGTAGTTTTTACCTGTATTGAATGATAAACTCCACATCCAGTCCCGGGTCTGAATTGGAACAAAAGAAACAGCCAAATCCCAACCTTTATTCTCAACATCACCATCATTAATGGAGACACTTGACGCACCTGTAGAAGGAGCTACGTTTTTCGTAACCACCTGATCTACTCCCTTTTTATAATATACATCAAGCGATCCATAGATTCTGTTATTCCAGAATGCCCAGTCGATTGCAATATTATACGAATTGGTTTTTTCCCACTTCAGTTTATTATTCGGCAGCTTATACAATGTTGAAATATACTCCTGTGGCATTGATTCCAATGTCCCCAAACTAGCAATCAAGTTAGGGGTCTGATCCGGATGCACGTTACCTTGTATACCGTATGAGGCACGAATTGCCAGATCATTCAGGAAGTCGACGTTTTTCATAAACTTCTCATTGATGACATTCCATCGTGTAGACACTGACCATATCGGCAGAAAACGAACGCTCTTGCTCTGGCCGAACTTATTAGAACCGTCAGTACGTATATTGAAGTTCAGAATATAGCGACTGTCATAAACATAAGCAGCCGTAGCATATAATGAAATCACATTATTCTTTGTATCGGTCACCACATCCGGATGACTCTTTACCAAAGCACCGTATCTTTTCCAGACTGTCGGGTCAATATCAACAAACTTTTTACCTCTTTCGGGCAAATAACCATATTGTGTAGAGCTTAATCCGTCATATTTTGAAGATCTGACTTCTTGTCCGATGCTTCCGGAAACTTCATGTTTTCCGAAACTTTGCATCAATGACAGGCTATTTCTCCATGTATAAGAAGTATTACGTGTATTGGTCGTCATCAACTCTCCTCCAAACGGAAGCAGACAATATCTTTCTGCAAATTCAGAATCTTCAATGGGATTCGGCAACATCTTCCCATAGGGACTTTGTCGCATAGAAGAAATATAATATGATTGTTCATCACCCCAGTTTTCTTGTGTCACGTTGCTTCTGGACAATCCTAATATAGATGAAAATCTCATCCATGAAGCAACCTTCCAATCCAGATTGACAGCTACATCTATAGCGGAATTATCATTCTTGTTTCCTGTATGATTCAGTTCGTTCATGATATTGTAAGACAATACTCCGTTACGTCCAGCCTCATTCGCATAAAAATACAACTCATTAGAAGCTGTCCGAAGTGGAATAGCCCGTGAAGTATTATAAGCATACTCATACACATCAATGGAAGTATGAGGATGTTCGGCTTTGGAAAGCGAACCGCTAACCTTTAATCCCAAATGTATATTCCGGTTAATTCTGGTATTTATTTTAGCCAGTACGTTATAGCGCTCTAACCCTTCTCCTATCGTCACACTGTTATTATTCGCATATCCCATGGACATATAATAATTACTCCGGTCATTTCCACCTGTAATGGATACCGAATGCTGATGTGTAAATGCTGTACGGAACAGCAAGTCATACCAGTCGGTATTTAATCCTTTCAGGGTCTTCACCTGGTTTAAGAATTCCTGATAGGTAATATCCTTATTCCACAGATGTTGCAATGCCCCTTCATAGCCAATATCCGAAGGTTTGTAACTTCCGAAAGATAATCCCCTCTCCTGCATTTCGATAGACATATCAATTCTGTCGGCAGAATTCATCCGAAACATTTTATCGTAAGTAGGAGGAGCTGTTATCCCCAATGTAGCGGTATACGAGATACTCGGTTTCTGGCTTTTTCCTTGCTTGGTAGTGACCACAATAACTCCATTGGCCGCTTTGATACCATAGATAGCAGTAGCACTGGCATCTTTCAGAATATCCACACGTTCAATATCTTCCGGATTGACCGAACCGATGGCATTTCCGATCAGATTTATCTTATCCGGACTGTTCAGTTCCTCTGTAGAGATATTGACAGGTTCTTCCAGAATAATTCCATCGACTACCCATACCGGTTCTCTATTTCCTGTAATAGAGGAAGATCCCCTGATTCTAATCTTAGGAGCAGCTCCCGGAGTAGATGACATATTCATCACAGCAACACCCGGCAGGCGTCCCTGCAACATTTTGTCGATAGACAGATACTCCCCACCAATCAGATCAGCTCCCTTTATAGAGGATATGGAGCTTGCCAACTTCCGTCTGTCAATCTCCTGATAACCTGTTACTACAACTTCATCGATTGACTTTACATCCGATTTCATCACGATTGTCATAGGTTTAGTACCGGCAACTTTTACTTCCTGTACAATCATTCCCAAATAGGAGACAATCAGGACAGGCTCTTTCTGATGGAATAAATTAATAGAAAATTTACCTTCATTATCAGTTATCGTCGAATGTTCCGTTTTAGAGAGTTTTATATAAGCTCCCGGCAAGGGCAACCCTCCCTCATCAACCACAACGCCCGTAGCCGTGCGGACATTCTCCTTAGGTTGCTGATATACAATGGTTACAATATTTCCTTCTATCTCATAACTGTATCCGGTATTTGCCAGCACTTTGTTCAACACCTCACTGATAGGCTGACTATTGCTCTGAATAGTGATACGAGGCATATTCTTCACTTGCTCCGTACTATAAATAAAGTTCAAGCCAGTCTGTACTTTTACAGCATCAAAAAATTCTTTAACTGTTGCAGATTTAAGATCTAAGGATACCCTCATTGCATTAGATTGCGATGCAGCCAACACCGGTGTAAACAACAAGGAAATAATACAGAGAAACATGATAATGCGTTCTCGAGCTCTCTTTTTTTGCATGTCGTCCTCCTTTTTTAATAGTAGTTAATATGTTTATTTCTTTATAATTATGGTCTTCCCCTGTATTTCCATTTCCAGATAAGTCACCCGCTGTATCGCTTTCAATATAGGCTCTATTGAGCCGTAGCGATCAATATCTCCTGTAAAACGTATCTTCTTGGTATCTTCCGATTCGAATACGACATCTTTGTTGTACCAACGTGATATTACATTCATCAGACTCTCCAAAGAACAGTTATCAAAAACAAAACGTCCACTGTTCCATGCGATATACGGCTCGATATCCACTACGCTAATTTGTACATCTTGCGTATCAGCCTGAAGAACCGCCAATTCCCCCGGTTTTATTTTATATTCCCCTCCCTGATTAGGAAGCACACTTACAGAACCTTTCACCAGCACTACTTTCGTTATTCCGGGCACATGTGTATTTACATTGAAAGTTGTTCCGTACTGCTTGACCACTCCATTCGCCGTAATGACACGGAAAGGACGCTTGCTATCCTTGGCTACCTGAAAATAGGCCTCCCCATCCAAATAAACCGTGCGAGTGGTAGTACCAAAATGTGGTGGATATTTTAATGTCGTATTATAATTCAGATGCACTCTGGTTCCGTCTTCGAACGTCATCCAGAATTCACTGTCATCATAAGTACTCAACTTATTATTTTCTACAACAGGAACCTCTTCCGATTCATTCACATCAGTCTTAGGGACAGACGGCTGAGCAACAGGCACTTGTTCCACCGAATCCTGTAAAGGCTTAGCAGGCACTGATTTTAAATCCATCTTCTGTCCATTTACCAAAACCAGCGTTGCCTTTTGTTTACCCATCTTCTCCGACCGGATCATAGCAATACGAACTTCATCCGAAATCACCGGCTGAGAATCCATCAGCCTCAAAGTCCAAAACCATATTGCAAAACCGATTATCGGCAATAAGAAGATAGCCGCATACCGTCCTATTTTGATCCAACGAGCAGAGCGAATAGAGAAATGCTTTTTCTGAAATCTTTCCCAAGCACGTGCTTCATCTACCTGGGCAAACTGTTTATACCTGTCAATCAAACAAGCCTCACGCATCAGACGATCATAGTTCTCTCTATTTTCTTGAGAACTATCAAGCCATGACTGCAACTGTTTTTTATCTTCTTCCGAAGCGTATCCCAGCAACTGATCATGGATAATAGAATTTATACTTCTTTTACGCTTTATCATATTATTTCAGGTTATTTATAGTAAAGACGACTAAGAAGAAAAAATGAGGGACAGGATTCTGAAGTTTTTTTATTCAGAAGATACTTTATTTATTTAGAAGACCGTTCTTTTTGTACAATAATCAAGAAAAACAACGAACATTTTGTTCATTGCAAACAGGTGTTAACAAGTAAAGCGGATTGAGTGTTATGCTTCTTTTTAGGGAAGTAACATTTGTAATAATAGAAAATGATAGGAGCCTAATTTTTTTCTAAGGAAGGACATTGCTCTCTTCTTTTGAGTCTTCACAGTTTCAAGAGAAACATGGAGTGCAGTGGCAATCTCCTCGTTCTTCTTGCCTTCCATATACATCAAAAAAACTTCCCTGCATCGATCCGGCAGCGCATCAATTGTCTGAAGAAGCTGGCGATAGACTTCTTCACTAAAGAAGCCCTCTTCCTCCTCTTCCATCCTAAATGTAGTGGAATGACTATCAAGCATCTTCTGAAGATAGTTGCCTTCCACATCCTTATGTTTCAAATAATCCAAGGAAGCATTTCTGACAGAGTTATACAGATAAACCCTGAATGAAGCCAGAGACCGGAAAAACATCTTTTTCTCCCAAATAGTGGAGAATAACTCCTGGACAATATCTTCTGCAGATTCTGAATCTCCGACAATTGTTATTGCATAGCAAACCAATGCTTTATAATAATTCTTATAAAGCAGTCGGAAAGCAGCCGCATCCAACTTATTAATTTGTTCTATGGAAATCTCATTGTTAGTCATTTCGGGAGTTTTGCGCCAAAAATACAAATTAAATAATAATGTTCTATACAGAAAGACTGATATTTTTCTCTCAGGCAATCTAGTTGTATGGTACTTTCCAAAAGATATCCGCCTATAAAAGATTCACCCGGATTTACATTCGACAATGTAAACCCGGGTGAAAAATGCTCAATATTGCATAGAAGAAATCTTTAAAAATATCTCTTACAATATTGTTTTCATAGAGACAAATTAATTAAGAGAGAGTTTATGTAATAGAGATTTATTCAATTTCCGTAGCTTTATTGATGCGGTAGATCAACAGGTCATAATGAGAACGATCTGCCTCAGGAGCCGTCGAAATTGCTTTCTTGAGCATGTCTTTCGTACGCATCAACAAGTCAAAATAGTAAGCAGCTATTTTTGTCTGGTTGGTATAGATCGGCGGAATTGAAGAAAAGCCTGCTACTTCTTCTGCATTTTGCAATGAATACATCTTCATATCCACCTTTCCGCCATTTCTCAAAGCAGCCAGATTGATCTCCGGTTTGCCGGTAGCCGCAAATCCTGTTTTTGAGGCTTTGAAACTACCAATAGGCGCAGTTGCTGTCGATGTTGAAATAATACTTTCCAGAAACGCTGTCTGTAGTGCTCTCTCGAAATTCTCCAACGGACGATGCTTCAAGACACCTTCCCAAACAATTCCATAGATATCATCCAGATATTCCGAAGCAGTATATGCTGCATCCGGGAAGCGTTCTGTACAAACCTCGACATAAGGCAGACGTCCGAAAATACCATTAAAGATATCCAAACGTAAACGGTCAGCCTTCTTATCTGAAATTTCAAATTCATTCAAATGAGCGGTATCGTCCACCCAATCCAGATTCTTTGCCAGTTCCAATGCTTTACTCAAAGCTGCTTTCTGTTTCTCACGATCTACCATTGAGTAACTTGGTATCGCATCCTTCTCGCGAATATCATTCAAGTAAATACCGCCAATATAACTCAGTATTGCATAAATACGCCCGCTCAGTCTTTCACTAAGGGCAGAGTGTACACGTCTGCGCATTAAAAAATCGCGGTCTTCCTTGGCAAACCAACTATAATAGTTTTCAAATCCTTTGCGAACATTAGGAAGCATATAGTCGAATGATTTCAAATGGTCATCTCCCAGACTTCCGCGACTATTACGAGGATCAGAATCAAAACGTGACTGATTACGTATATAAGCATAATATGGGTCTCCCGTATGTTCACGAATCCAGCTATCCAATGTCTCTTTTTCTTCCTGTAATGAAGAAGCATAGATAGGCTGATATAAATATTTAATCACCAGTTCGTCATATGGACCAGGCTTTGTATTAACCAGACACACTCCATTACGAACATCCTCCTCCGTAGCTACGTCATTAATGATTACGCCTCCCATAACAGAAGAAGCGAGACCATACTTTTGAGTAAAGCTTGCCGAACGCAACGAATCCACCGGATAAGCACAGGAAGCTCCCCAGTTCATTGTTAGTCCCAGTCCGGTTCCTACAGCCTGAGCAATAGCAGCCTGAATCAACTCACCCTGTATCTCCTGCGGGAAAACAGTAGTACGCACACGAGGATCAATAGCAACAGTGGCCCCTATACGGTCAGCATACTGAACACTGATCATATTTGCATTAATCAGAATAGACGCATTCAATATTTCACCGGTACGTGTATCTGAGTGTATCGTTGTCTGTGCCGAATTCAGCCAAGAAGCCGAATAACGTATTGTCATACAGTCAAAGCTGTTTGCATTGAACAATGTGTCATTCTTCGGGAATTCTTTCACACAAATAACATCTTTAAAGCCGATCTTCTCAAATGCCTTATTCCATGATTCCGCACCAGCCTTGATATACGGATTCCATTTGACAGGCATCAGACTGTCGATATAGAACACCAGTTGTTTGACTGGCCGAACCAGCTCGCCACGGCGATAGGCAGCAGAGTCGGAAGGCTCGATACGCCAACGTTTTGCATAGCGTATACTCTTCACTTCCTGAGTTGCCCCTGAATAATCACTTTTCAATTGTGTAGTCAATCCCAAACGTGAGTCAGCCAGGCGAGGAGTCATCGGCTCCTCGGGCAGAATACAAAGCATTTTAGTGACGACCGCTGTCAACGGTACGTCTTTGTACATATTGTATGCTCCCATCAGCGTATGGTCGACAGTATATGACAACTCTTCACGTACACTTATATGATTTTCTGAAGCCGATACACCCAAAATAGCAGATTTATCCGATTGCAGAGAATGATCGCGCGACACGAATCCATAGTATCCGTTAGCCGATGTCGAAGGGAAAGGTTTGGTAAAAGCAGATCCCTCCAAAAATAATCCCTTCATATCTACCACAAGTGCAGAACTATCCGGAGTGCAAGCCAATACCTTAAAGCTTTTGAAAATACCCGGATTATGCGCATTGTCCAACGCACGTGCGATATAAGCATCACCACTGGTATTTACCGGCTTACTCAATAAAGGCATACGTGCCACAAGAGTTGAATCGATCATCTCAAAACGGAAACGTACATCGGTACCCCCTAACTGTCCGGGAGCTCCTTCACCACCGTCACTCGTATTTTCAATAGAAGAAGCAAACAGCATCTCACGGCCTAACATGGCAACCGGGAACTCCACATACACTTTCCCTTCCACCTTATGAATAGTCATCAGCCCGTGTGCTGTCTGAACTTTCTTATTCTTGAACAGCTTCTGATATGGTGTCAGATTTTCCTTCTTATCTTCTTTTTTCTTCTTTTTAAAAGGCCAGAAAGCATTTCCTTCCTGTGGCAGGCAACATGCAAAAAGAAGCAATAAACAAAGTATCTTACTATATCTATTTCTCATACTTCCTATCATTTTAATGCCTGGTCAATTTTGTACAACAATAAGCGGTAGTGGCGTTGTGTATCAGCCGAACCGGTAGAAGCACTTGCTGCAACCAGACTACGAACCTTCTTCAACTCACCGTAGTATATATGTTCCATCGGTTCGATCGGTGCTTTCAGATCTACATCATCATCAAATCCACTGATTTCCTCCAAACGGGCAGCCTGCATCTCACAAGGCTTGTTATTAAAACATCCCATAAATTCCTCCGAGATGATTCCGAAACGTTCGCGCGAAGCAGTTTTCAGCCATTCGGGCACTTCAATGTGAGCATACATATCTGCGATACCTTTACGGGTAGCATTCTTTGCAACCCCTGCAACCGAACCTTCAATCAGCTTCGTCAGATAATTCATCTGCAAACGCATTTCTGTTTCTGTCAAGGTTCTTCCGGCGCGGGTAGGAGCCCATACAAAACGTTCTATATCGGCAAGATATTCTTTCTGAGTATAAGGAGCTGATGTCGCCTTACCCGAACAGATAGCCACCGCACCACAACGAGACAAGATACCATCAATAATTGCATCTTCCATCTGCATGGCCACAGAAGTACGGATAGGGAATTCTTTCAGTGTTTCGCGTGCATCCAGCCACGAAAGGTCCTTCAGTTCATTCAATAAGAAATTCAGAGCCTTTTTTTGTTGTTGCTTCGATACAGTTTTAAAACTTGGGCGCTGATCACCGTCATAGCGTTCGTTCAGATAAATACCACCGATATCTCCCAAAACGAAAGTCAAATAACGTACGTAAGCATATACAATTTCGTCATAAACAGCCGTGCGGAACTCAAAATCCTTATCCTTATCCGCTACCCAATCATTGATATGCTTTAGCAGATATTGCAAGTTGCGACGTCCATATTCAGAAGCTTTCACCGGGTCATCTCCCAAGTCTTCCTCTACTGAACTTGGGTCAAAACGACGTCTGAATTGTTGTTTACCATAGCGATATTTAACATCTCCAGACTTCTCACTGATCCATTTATCCAAAATAGGAATTTCTTCCTCTGCCGTTTTAGCCTCAAAAATCGGGGTGTACAGCCAGGCAATAGCATAGTAATCATACGCTCCCAGTTCCGGAGGAGTCAAACGCACGCCTCTCTCTTTATCACCCGGTTGAGCAATATAATTGTTACGGGCATAGTCCATAATAGAGTAGGTCGTACCAAACTCCTGAGTAAACTTCGGATCGCGCAAAGATTCCACAGGGATAGAAGAAGAACCTGCCATATTGTGCATCAATGACAATGTATGTCCTACCTCATGCGAGAGCACATAAGCGATACAATCTCCCAGCAAGTCTTCACGCAAAACAACATCACGTACTTCCTCATCAGCAGGGGCAGTCTGCAAGAAGCGCCAGTACTGAACCAACTGCACAATATTGTGGAATACCGTAACAGATGCATTAATGATTTCTCCGGAACGCGGATCTATCCAAGAAGGTCCCATCGCATTGGCCACCGTAGACGGAGCATAACGTATACAGGAATATTTGATATTCTCCGGATCGAAGTTCGGATCATCTTTCGGGAAATCTTTTGCAATGATGGCATTCTTAAAACCGATCTTCTCAAATGCTTTCTGCCATACTTCAACTCCTTTATGAATATATTTATTCCAACTCAACGGAAAAGTATCATCAATGTAGAAAACAATAGGTTTCTTTGGTTCTACCAGTTCGCCACGGAGATAGGCTGCCGAATCCGATGGCTCCAGATTCCATCTGTGAGCAATGTGACGAGTACGCAACCCACGACCTTCGGAAGCAAATTCTACTACAGAGTGTTCAAAAATACCAATACGTGGATCAGCATAACGGGGACGCATCGGTTGTTCAGGCAACAGAATGAAGCTACGATTCATAACCGCAGTAAACGGCATTTTCTTCACTGCATAATTTCCCTTCATACCCACGCTGATTTTGTAGGTCAGTAAAGAACGTATACTCACATTATCCTCAAAGCCTTTGACTCCCTGAATAAATGAGCTTTCCTTCTCAAAATCCTTACTAATATCGGCTCCCATCATCTCCATCATTGAATATGGTGAGAACGGAGAAAGATTCTTCTTGTCACTCAGCAGATAGTCTGTCATGTCAAATACCACTGCCGTGCTATCGTTATTATATGCTTTGATCTCGAATGTTTCAGCGATTGCCGGCATAGTACTGCTTACCAAGCGCTTCTTGATTTCACGATCTTCAGAGAACTGACCTGCCTGTACACGACGCAATGTAATAGTTGAGTCGCGTTGCACAAAACGAATCAGAAAAGGATCACCTGACTTCTCTCCTACACAGCCGAACTGGTTATCGGTCGTTTCCACGATAGTAGAACCAAGTAGAATATCCCGATTCATCACCTTAATCGGCAACTCAAAGTAGATTTTATTGTCCAACTTGTGAAGAGTAATGAAACCTTTAGCCGTGGTGACTTTCTTGTCTTTAAACAGTTTGTCGTACTTGGTTTCCTTCTTCTCTTTCTTTGTAGTCGCTTCAGTAGAAGCTTTCTTCTTGTTTTTCTTCTTAGCCACAGCGGGGGTAATCAACGCCCCGCATAGTGCAACCAGAAGAAGTAAATACAGTTTTTTCAAGGTTTTATCATTTTTAAGTTTATTGCCAATCGAAATTATCATCCCATCCATTGCCTGTATTAGGCTTATAACGTACCTGTACAATACGTCCTAAATCTTTTTCGTGATATAGAACAAATTTCCCATCAACTTCCGTTACTTGAATTGTTTGTCCCTTATTTATCACGTATTTATCAATAGTATATTCATCAGAAGTGTTGTAAGTATATCCTTTCATAATATAGGCATCTCCGCTCTCCAAACCAACAATGATATATTGATTATTGTAGAACTGTGTATCAACAGAAGTAATCGAAGAGTTAAATGTAGCACACTTAAATAACATATTTTCTTTCAGATAATACAGATATAGGGCATTCCCTTTACTAATAAAAAGGTATTGCCATGTATCTTGATAACGGAACAATGAGAAACTATTCTTTGAAGTACCATCAATTATCTGTCCCAACTCAGCAGGTGCTTCCACCTGCGACACATACGTTGTAGCCAAACTAGTTACTGTAGTACTACCGGAAAAGTCTCTTACCGCAAACTTCTGGATATAGAATTTATGAGACTGCTTATGCTCTATTACTGCAAAATACATCATCTTACCATAATCATAAGAGTCCGATTCACACGCTCCTACATAATGTACTGTATAATCTTTCATATTATCTAAACGAGCATATGTATGATGATTTGTGTATGTCGTTTCATCTACATTCAATGTTAGTATTTTGCCCGAATTAAAAGTTCCATTAGAGCTAAGCTTATCTGTTACGTGTAAATATTGACTTGAATTTTTATCATACAATAGTAATCCTCCATGGCCTGAAAATGGAGCATAAGCAATCATACGACCATCAACTTTCACTTTACCTTCCGCATCCGATGTTAGTGGAGTATTAATAAAACGGCTCGTATTAAAAAGAAGATTACTCTCTTTTACACGTGTATAAATTGTACCATCCTCGCCGACGGCCATCGTCAGACACTGCAAATCAATCACTGCTTCCGGTACTAAATCTTGTGGATAACCCTCCAAGAACATTTGCGATAATACTCCTTCACGCTGATAACTACTGCCTGATACATCTACAGCTCCTTGCCCACCTTTTTGCGCTATCCATAGCCAACTTATACCTGGATCCTCACCATCCCATTGCTCTACCCAATGAGGATATATCGAAACAGGCTGACTACCTAACGGTTCTTTATTTATCATTTGATAAATATCACGAGTAACTACAGGTTTAAGTACTCCCTCTTCTGTTTGGAATTTCATAAATGTCAACATACTATTACCATCCTTTTCAGAAAGAATAACCCAGCCATCTTTCACATATGGAGAACTAATTGAGATTGTCGTTGAACCAAAATAAGATACTCCAGTGGACTTATCCAATACTGCCAATCGCAGATCTTTATTTTTGGCTATCGTATCCGCCACCCATTCCAAATCTTTAGAGTGAGCTATCACATGCCCGTCATAGCTCCATTCATAAGCTAAGTTCTGACTTTCGCGTCCCAAAGCAAAAGTTAGTTCCGGTTTTGAGATAACCTTATCTCCCAAGGAATAATAAGAGGTTTCTGTTGAAACAGAGACTTCTATATCATTCATTTCTTTATAATCATAATTCCCTTTATCATCATAGCAAGATGCCATACCTAAAAGGAATACAACGATAAATATTATTTTCATATTCATATTCAAGTAGTCTATTTATTAATTAATAGGCACAGTCATTGGAAATTCTTTACCATCAGCATCCACATCCATCACATTATTCTGTGCAATATAGCGTTTAAATGTCAATGAATAAGCTCTCTTCTCAGCCGTATTTAATGCCCCGAAATTAGTTACTCCTGTACACTTCACAAATTCTTCATATTTTTTTCTAGAGTACGTACCTAAATATACTCTTGTGACCTGAGTAGTCCACCACTCTGGTTTACTTACCACATTATTAAATACAATTTTTATTTTTTCATATTCCTGCATTGTTCCTTGGAAATATTCATTCGGAACCAGTTTCAGACACAATTTTACATTCTCCTTCAAATCATCCGTCTTCACCAAAGTAACTTCTAGCGTATCATTAGACAATCCTGCTCCAAATTTTGGATTAATTGGTAAACGAAAATTCTTTGAAGCCGCATTTGGGGTAGGATCTTCTTTTTCATTCTCCTCTACCACTACTACACTATATGGAGTATCTTCGTTGAGAGGCTTACCAATCAAACTCATACCAATCTTTACCGTTATTTCTTCGCTCGTCGGATAATTATTGAATGACACCTCCATATATCCATTCTCTTTATCGTAATCATTTGTCGTATTTATCAATTGACTAAAATAAAGATACTGTTCTCCCTGATAGGGTTTTATTTCATCCTCTGAACACGCCCAAAGACAAAGAGAGATTAAAGCAAATAATATATTTTTTTTCATCGTTTCTTCTTTTGATTAGCAATATTAAATGTCTTCATTATTCGGTTTGTCAAATACAAAAACTACATTATCTTTCGGTTTCTGATCCAAACGTTTATACTGAAAGAACATCTGTCCTTCACCTACAAACTCACGACGCATTTCTTTTATCAAATGTGTATGAAAGACTTCCAGAGAACCAATACTTGATGCTAGATTAGTAGTACTAATACCTCTCGCATAACGTACTTTATCTAACATCTCACCTGCTTTAGAGAACTCATCTTTATAAGCAAAATATTCACCCATAATATAATACATCTCGCTCAAGCGTATAGCCGGAATCATGTCTGTACCGGAAGTACCTTCTTTTATATCATATTTAAAGGAATACTTAATATCTCCTCCATCCCAGTCCCCAAACAAATCAAGATTACGATCGTCAGCACCAGCTTCATCACCAAAAAGATTTGTAGTATTTACAACTAATACCACATCATTCCCTTTAGTCATATACGGAAGATAATCTTCATAGCAAGTAGACTTAAAGAAAGTCATAATTATACTATTATAATCTTTCCGATTAGTGGTCAAGCTATTAGAGAAGTTAAAACAAGAAGCTGTAGACGTGCTTCCTGTTGAATAAGTGGCATCTACTACTTCTTTTGCTTCTTTGTAAGCATTACCATATTCGCCAGCCCAACAATAAACACGAGCTAACATCGCTGTTACCGCATAATAATTCATACGATATCCACGATACGCAAAAAATACATCCTTAGCCAGTTCTCCACTAGTGCCACTATTAACAGCCAACATACGATTTTCGGTGGACATCCAATGTTTGTTTTCTTTAATAGTATCACACTTTGCCAACAAGTCCTTTGCCGCTTTTAAATCATTAACTATTTTTCTCAAAATCTCCTTATTGTTTTCATAAGAAGGAACAATAGTAGGATATACATCAACATAAGGTATATAGGCTTTGCCATCGTCTTTAAGCATAGAAGGAGCAAACATCCGAAGCATATCGAAATGGATTAACGCACGCAATCCCAATGCCTCTCCCCATATCATATTCTTCTCCAACTCGTCTTCTGCAAACACAGAAGGAGATGCTTCACTTACATTAGCAATCAAGTTATTACAGTTAGCTATATTATTATAACCAACAGACCAAATGCTGGAAATAATACTTTTTACATCTGAATCATCGAATTTATAATTAGCAGCTTTATAATAGGACGAGGTACTTTTCATATAGCTACTTCCCGACTGATAATATTGTGCTATTACATCCATAACCCCCATGAAATACTCTTACCATACATTGAGGAGGTTCCCAAATTCAAATAAATACCATTCAAAGCGTTACGATAACCATCACCAACTTCGAAAAGTTTATCGCCATTAACTTGATTACTTGGTGCTACATCCAGCCAATCACTACAACTTGTTGTAAACAAGCTAGCTGTCAGTAATATCATTGCATATACTTTCTTCATATTATTCATCTACTCTAAGTATTGTTTATTAAAAACTCATCTTTACCGAAGCTGCAAAAGAACGAGAATACGGATAGTCCAAACCACGCTCGGCACGTACAGTAGAAACACGGAATAAATCATTACCCGACAATTCTACACGTAATAAGCCAATACGTGCTTTTTTCAACCATTCTGCATTAAAGTCATAACCTACCGTCAGAGAATTAAATGTTAAGACATTGTAATCCTGAATAAAACGGCTTGTAGGACGAGTTACTGCAACCACTCCATCTGTTTGCAAACGTCCGTAAGGAGTACAATCTCCAGGATTCTGCCAACGTCCTGTTAATACTCGACGATCCACATTGCTACTTTGTATATATGCATTCTCAACCTTACTTACCAATGTTGAATTGTACCGTTGTCCTCCAAGCTCATACATAAATGTTGAATATACGGAGAATTGCTTCCAACGCATATTAAAACCAAAGGTACCTTGAAGTTTCGGCTCTTCATTTCCAATTACAACTTGATCAGCTGCATTCCAATCGTAAGTAATCGTTCCATCAGGACGAACAAAGATTTCTCTACCGTCTGCCGGATTGATACCTAACGACTTTACACCAAAAATAGACGTTAAGGACCCACCCTCTACATACTGTAAATAAGTAGCACTATATTCGGCTTTACCTTTATTAATACCGGAATTATAATCAGCATATTTCTCTTGTACCCTCTTATTATACTCTTTCAGGCTATCAGAAATCTTGGTTATCTCATTCTTATTATGAGCCATATTGACAAAGGCTGCCACATACCAATCCTTTGAATTCAGGATAGTGCTTCGCAACTGAATTTCGACACCTTTATTCATTACTTCACCGATATTGTCTTTGTATGAGGTAAACCCTGTAGAACTAGGTAAAGTCACACTGTTCACCAGATCTACTGTTTTCTTACGATAATAAGAAAAGTTCATCTGAAGTAAACCTTTGAACATGTCAACATCCAACCCCAAATCCATATTATGCGTCTTCTCCCATCCCAATGAACTGTTCCCCAATGCCATCAGTGTTGCACCTAAACCTGTTTTAAACCAATTGTCTGTGATTACTTGATAAATTGTCTGTGCTTCGTAGGGAGAAAAATCCACCTTACCAGTGATACCATATGTTCCACGAATCTTAAAGCGCTCCATCCATTCAAATTGTTTCATAAACTTATAATTATGCAGATTCAATCCGAGACCACCCGAAAAGAATGGGGCAAATCGTTGATCGGAACCAAATTCCGAGTTTCCGTCAAAACGAAGAGAAACGTCAGCCAAATAAATATTATCGAACGAATAATTGAATGTTCCTAATGCACCGAACAAACGGCTTTTACTATCTGAGTTTACTGGTAATGTAGGTACTTTGTTCGCATACCCCGGAGAAGATAACTCCCCAGAAGGAAAGCCTTTATAAGCTATACCGAAACTATCGCCAGTACTTGAAGTAGCATTAATCCCAATCAAGAAGTTCAAATTGTTCTTCTTAATATTTCGGTTATATGATAAAGTAGCCGTAGCGTCCCAACTTAAGCTATTGGCGGTAGCAACATCCAACTGTCCAGAAATCACATTGTTAGCATTTAGCGGTTCAGAATTCTTTTTTGAACGAGGATCTAAAAATTGGCGTGAATCTGAATTTGACTTCGTAACACTAAATTGTCCTTTCAGTAACCAATAGTTATCTATATTCCACAATAATTCAGTATTATTAATCAGTTCCCATGATTTGCTACGATCATAACTTTTCAACGTAGCTTCATATAATGGATTCTCTTCTGTTCCTCCAGTCCATGAGGTAGTGGTTTCCAAATAATTCCCATTCTCATCTAAATACTCATCATATGGCAACTTTGAAGTATAATCAGAAAAGCTTCCATAAGGAGATTCTTCAGATTTAGTATAAGTATAAGAAAAATAGTTTTTTACCTGAAAAGCACCGAAACGGTAAGATAAAGATAACCCGCCCGACATACGATCACGATAAGAACCTTTCATTACGCCATCTCCTGAATTGTAAGAAAAGTCAGCTCCCCAACGCAGGTCATCCGTTCCTCCATCTAGATACAAACTATGTTTATGATTGAATACAGTACGAAGCGGTTTCGATAACCAATAGGTATCTACTCCACGAACTACATTATTCAACTTTCTATTATAGATTTGATCCAATCGATTTTGCTCACTTGCACCGGCTTCCGGCTTAGCTTTAAACATACCTGCCGCAACCTCTGTTTCAAGCTTTTCCCGCGCATTCATCATATTATAATCGGTCAGATCAGGATATTCCAATGTTCCAGTAAAGTTATAATCGATATTGACTTTACCAGCTTTCGGAGTTACCGTTGTAATAATAACTACACCATTAGCTGCACGAGAACCATACATAGCCGTAGCAGCAGCATCTTTCAAGATAGTAATGCTCTCAATACGGCTAGGATCCATATCATACAACTTCTGCACACTAATCTCAAAACCATCCATGATAAAAGTCGGAAGATTAGGATTGTTCTTCAATGATGTTTTAGAAAGGCTTTGCGCATCCAACTGAGTAGTTCCAATACCGGAACGTCCACGGATATATAACTCCGGAACATTATTCGGATTCGAACCTGCTAAATTATTTTCAGCAATACGAAAAGAAGGGTCGAACGTTTGCAAAGCTCCTAATACATTTGTTTTGGAAACCGACATCAACTGATCTGCCGTAACCGTCACAGAAGTACCCGTAAAGCTATTTTTGCTGATCTTTACATAACCGGTTACCACCACCTCTTCCAATTGCTTTGAATCGGGTTTCAACTTAAAGGTATGCACTTTATCAAGATTGAGCTTGCCAGTATGTATTTCCAAAGTTTGCATGCCTACAAAGGAAAGACGAATTGTTACATCTCCTTCAGGAAGTCCTAAAGAAAAAGCACCGTCTGCATCAGTCATTGTTCCGATATTTCTTTCTTTTCCCAGTATCAAAACCGTAACTCCCGGTAGTTCGCCACCCTGTTCATCCACCACTTTACCTTCCAACGTACGTGTCTTCTGATCTTTCTTCTTGATGACCACAATACCATCTTTGGTAGCATAAGTGAAACCTTTAGGTGAAAGAACGCGGTCCAGCAATTCCTTCCAAGGCTCGTTGGTAGCTTTTACAGTCACCGGTTCAACTCCTTTAAACATCTGAGAGTTATAAAGCATGTTGATTCCAGCTTTCTGTTTTACCGTGTTTAAAAATGTTTCCATCGGCACATCCTTCAAATCAAGTGTCACTTTCTTCTCATCAGGTGGAAGTGCCCATGCACTGAGAACCATACTCAATGCAAAAAGACATAGCATAAAGACTCTTCTTTTTTTCATAATTTTTAAATCAAAACTCAATATTACTCATTCTCATATATCAATATATTTCTTCCGTTTATTCTATAGTAGATATCGCCGGTTAGTTCTAATGCATTCAGGAAAGTATTGATCGTGCCATATCGCTGCAAGTCACCACTATAAGTCAGGTCGCGCAGAGACTCCTTCTCATAATAGACATGAACATCATACCAGCGCTCGAAGGTTTTCATGATATCGCCCAGCCGTTTGTTGTTGAAAACATATACACCTTGTGCCCAGCCGATATATTCATTGACATCCACCACCCGCTTTTCAATGCCACGGGAAGAGGCGACTGCCTGTTCACCCGGCGCCAGCGTAATTGTATTCTGATCGGGTGTCGAGAAATTTACTTTCCCATATACAAGAGTGGTATAGCATGCATCCGCATCATTATAAGCATTAATATTAAATGCCGTACCAAGTACCGTTACTTCTCCGAAACGAGTCCGGACCACAAACGGATGTTCCTCATCCTTTCTCACATCAAAATAGGCTTCACCTTCCAGTGTCACAATTCGGCGCTTTCCGACAAAACGGACCGGATAAAGCAATTTAGAACCGGCATTCAAATGAACAGTGGTTCCATCAGCAAGAAGGACAGTATTCTCCCCTCCCCGTGGTATAACCAGTTCATTTGACTTCACCGGACTTTCATCGACGTTTTCTTCTTCGTGTTGTTGTGTTGTAACGGTCGGTCGATATGACAGCACCCCTTTATTGTATTTCACCTGGACGCCGTCTACTATTACATTTATATCTTTCTTTTGTACATCAATAGTGCTTCCATCGGGCAAAGTCAACACTGCCTGTTTGCTACCCGGCTTGATTTGCGCGATACGTGTCTGGGACTCCTCCACTGCCTGATAATGATTCACGGCATAAAAAGAAATTCCTACTGCCAGTACTACCACTGCTGCGGCAGCATACCACCATGTCCGGATACGACGAATCTTTCCACCGGACGAATTCTCTTTTTGTTGAATTTGTTGAAGGAAATGCTCGTAAGCCTTTTCCGATGAATATTCTTTATACTTATTAAAAGCATCTTTTAATTCCTCACTATCCTGCAATTTCTCATACACGGCTTTCAGTTCCGGATGCATAGATAAACGTTGTTCCAACACCTGCTGCTCTTTGTCGCTTGCATCTCCCAAAAGAGCCTTTTTTATCAAAGAGGCATCTTGATATGTGTTTTCTAACTTTTTCATAATTTTATCTATTTCTAATGAGGATTTTATCTTTGCTTTACTATAATTATACATAACGTCCATAAATGGGTGACAAAAAGATGATTATTTTTTATGAGACACTCTCCGTACGAAAACGGAAAAGAATGAAAAACTATCATTATGACATTATTCAGCAACAAAAACGACATATTTAACAAATCATTTCCTTTTCAGAATCAAAATTCAGCCATCAATAAATGACAATTAGGCATCTTAAAAAATATTTGTTTTTTTCCGTTACCGCTATTAAAATGATGTATTTTTTAGCTTTTATCAAGGAGTTTGAAACTCATATTTTATCATCATCCGTCACTTTCGGACTTAGCTGATTGATATACAATGCAATAAGACACAGACATGGAACGAACACATATAGCTTACTAAAAATGCTAACCAAGCTTTGTTTACCTGTTAAACATACCGGCTCATCCACTTAAATAAGCCACATCACAGTCACTTCACCCCTACAAAAGCAAGGATGCACAGCCCGGTTTTTAATAAAAGATAAGAGTAAGAAGTACAGAATAACTGGAATTTGCCAGCTTCTCGCGTAAGAATTTATAGCTACGGCTTTTCTGAGTTTTAACCGTATTGATGCTAACTCCCAGCCGGGATGCGATTTCGTCCCACGAATGTCCTTCAATTCTCAGCAGGATGATACGGCGTTGTTCGGCAGGAAGCTCCTCGATATAGAAATAAAGTTGTCGGATAGCTTCTTCTTTCACAGTCAAAGCATACAGCATTTCCTCGTCTTCAAAATCTTCTTCCTGAGGCAAACCATTCAATATAGAATCATGAATCTGATGGTTGCGGATATACAACAGTGCATTATTATAGCAGGCACGATAAAGATAATTAGTCAGCTCACGGGAGTCGGAAAAAGTACGCTTACCTTCCCACACGGATATAAACACCTCCTGAACCAGATCTTCTACGGCATCGGTAAGGAACAGGATTTTCTCGACATATGAGCACAAGGCCGCATAATAGCGATTATAAAAGTCCCTCCAGATTCCCTTATCTTTCTGGTTGACACCTGCTACTATCAAATCATCTTTATCGCTCATACGGCAACAAGATTAATCAAACAATAAAAGACTCTCTTCAAATTACTGCAAAAACTGGTTATAATAGATATGACTTACAAATATATCTGTTTTTTCAGTATGTAAGTTCACCCCTCATATAAAAAAATAGAATAAAGGGGCATAAAATAAAAAAAGAGCGAATAACTCCGCCCCACCTAAAGAATCCCCCATAAATGGGATTCTTTTTTCTGCATCTCAATTTACCTGTTACCTGAAAACTACTTTTTTCTAATACCTAATCAAAACAATCTTTTTCCTAAAAACTAATCTTAAAATCTAATACCTTAATTTTATAAACTAATACTACTCTTTTGTTATTACCTTTTTCTAATACCTAAAAATCTTAGTAGTTTCACAACTACACTGCAAAGGTAGAGGTGTTTTGGAAAACAACAAGAATTCTTATGCTAAAAAACATGTTTTACCTTATTTTTTTGATTTATGTCAAGAGAAAGAGTGGAGGTTGGGTATAAAACATACATCCGAATGTTGATTTGATACAAATTCTGTCCAAACGCTCCGTTCGTCTTCTATTTCATCACACGGCCGCGCACTTTTTCAAGTGACAAAAAGTAAGCCTAGAATGTCGAAAAAGAGCATTTACATCTCTTTTTGAAAGGAATCGAAGCCTTGACACAAAAGAAAAGAAGCCAGAAACGTTACATCTTGCATATTTCCAATCCAAAATTACGGCGTTTTTTTGCGCCCGCCCCGCCTCCTCCTCGAAATTTCGGAAGCAAAAACCGGCAGAAGATACAACTCTCGCAACTTTTCCGTAACTTTGCAGCGTTTGATAATAAATAAGGTAGAATGGATTTTAAGTACGATGTAATTGTAATTGGTGCCGGACATGCTGGTTGTGAAGCGGCAGCCGCCGCTGCGAATTTAGGTTCCAAAACTTGTCTGATCACAATGGACATGAACAAGATCGGACAGATGAGTTGCAATCCGGCAGTAGGAGGAATCGCCAAAGGACAAATAGTACGCGAAATAGACGCACTGGGCGGACAGATGGGATTGGTGACGGATGAAACTGCTATCCAGTTCCGAATCCTGAACCGCTCGAAAGGTCCCGCCATGTGGAGTCCCCGCGCTCAATGCGACCGTGCCAAGTTTATCTGGTCATGGCGTGAGAAACTGGAAAATACTCCCAACCTTCATATCTGGCAGGATACCGTCTGTGAATTGCTCGTTGAAAACGGTGAAGTAGTCGGACTCGTCACTCTTTGGGGTGTCACATTCAAAGCGAAATGTATCGTACTGACCGCAGGAACATTCTTGAACGGACTCATGCACGTAGGCCGCCACCAATTGCCCGGCGGAAGAATGGCAGAACCCGCATCTTACCAGCTGACAGAATCCATCGCCCGACATGGCATTGCCTACGGAAGGATGAAGACCGGCACACCGGTACGAATCGACGCACGCAGCATCCACTTCGATCTGATGGATACACAAGACGGAGAATGCGACTTCCACAAGTTCTCATTCATGAATACCAGTACGCGCCATTTGAAGCAACTGCAATGCTGGACCTGCTATACCAACGAAGAAGTGCACCGGATTCTGCGCGAAGGGCTGCCGGATTCTCCCCTGTTCAACGGACAGATTCAAAGTATCGGTCCGCGCTATTGCCCCAGCATCGAAACCAAGATTGTCACCTTCCCCGACAAAGAGCAGCACCAACTGTTCCTCGAACCCGAAGGTGAAACAACACAGGAATTATACCTGAACGGATTTTCTTCTTCTCTTCCGATGGATATTCAGATCGCCGCACTGAAAAAAGTACCGGCATTCAAGGATATCGTCATCTATCGTCCCGGATATGCGATTGAGTACGATTACTTCGACCCCACCCAATTAAAACATTCGCTGGAATCGAAGATTATCAAAAACCTGTTCTTTGCCGGGCAAGTGAACGGAACAACCGGTTACGAAGAAGCGGGAGGACAAGGACTGATCGCCGGAATCAACGCACACATCAACTGTCACGGTGGTGAAGCCTTCACACTGGCTCGCGACGAAGCATATATCGGTGTATTGATAGACGACCTGGTGACCAAAGGAGTAGACGAACCATACCGTATGTTTACTTCACGTGCCGAATACCGTATTCTTCTCCGCATGGACGACGCCGACATGAGACTGACCGAAAGAGCATATCACCTCGGACTGGCAAGGGAGGATCGCTACCAATTAATGAAGACCAAGAAGGAGGCATTAGAGCAGATAGTAAATTTCGCAAAGAACTATTCGATGAAACCGGCATTAATTAATGATGCCCTCGAAAAGTTGGGAACAACTCCCCTTCGTCAAGGCTGTAAGCTGATCGAAATTCTCAATCGTCCGCAAATCACGATTGAGAATATCGCGGAACATGTCCCCGCCTTCCAAAGAGAATTAGAAAAAGCAACCGCTGCAGACTCCGACCGTAAAGAAGAGATTCTGGAAGCGGCAGAAATACTGATCAAGTATCAAGGCTATATTGACAGAGAGCGAATGATAGCAGAAAAGCTGGCACGCCTGGAAAGCATCAAGATCAAAGGCAAATTTGATTATGCTTCCATCCAGTCGCTATCTACGGAAGCTCGTCAGAAGCTAGTGAAGATTGATCCGGAAACGATTGCTCAAGCGAGCCGGATCCCGGGAGTATCACCAAGCGACATCAACGTATTGCTGGTACTTTCCGGCCGATAAGCGGCAACGTTTCACGTGAAACAAATCATTTAAAGAAACGAGATAAACCAATGATTATGAGCAAAGAAACGCTAATTAAAAGCATCCGGGAAATTCCCGATTTTCCGTTCCCCGGAATCCTTTTCTACGATGTCACCACCCTGTTTAAAGACCCTTGGTGCTTGCAAGAATTATCGAACATCATGTTCGAAATGTACAAGGATAAAGGTATCACCAAAGTAGTAGGTATAGAATCCAGAGGATTCATCATGGGGCCTATCCTGGCTACCCGACTGAACGCAGGTTTTATTCCTATCCGCAAGCCGGGCAAACTTCCCGCAGAGGTGATCGAAGAAAGCTACGACAAAGAATATGGCACGGACACTGTGCAGATTCATAAGGACGCACTCGATGAAAACGACGTAGTTTTACTACACGACGACCTGCTGGCAACGGGAGGAACTATGAAAGCAGCCTGCGAACTGGTGAAGAAACTGAAGCCTAAAAAGGTATATGTAAACTTCATTATCGAATTGAAAGACCTGAATGGCAAATCCGTATTCGGAGATGACGTAGAAGTAGAATCCGTATTGACTTTATAAACAAATTGCTTATATTTGCAGGGCGTAGAGAATCTACGCCCTTTTTTATTTCCCGCTATTTCATCTATAACGATTATGAATACAGAACCGGAAGCCAAAACGAATGAATATCTGAGAGGTATTGTAGCCAACCTGCCCGAAAAGCCGGGAGTCTATCAGTATCTGAACACAGAAGGGACTATTATATACGTTGGAAAGGCTAAAAACCTAAAAAAAAGGGTATATTCTTACTTCAGCAAAGAGCATGAACCCGGCAAGACACGAGTATTGGTCAGCAAGATTGCCGATATCCGTTACATCGTTGTTAACACCGAAGAAGATGCATTATTGCTGGAAAACAATCTGATCAAGAAATATAAGCCCCGCTACAATGTATTGCTGAAGGACGACAAGACCTACCCTTCCATCTGCGTGCAGAATGAATACTTTCCACGCATTTTCAGGACTCGAAAGATTATCAAAAACGGTTCTTCTTATTATGGTCCCTACAGCCACCTTCCTTCGATGTATGCGGTGCTCGACCTGATCAAGCATCTATACCCGTTGCGTACCTGCAATCTGAACCTTTCTCCGGAGAACATACGGGCGGGAAAGTTCAAGGTTTGTCTGGAGTATCACATCAAGAAGTGCGCCGGACCATGCGTTGGACTGCAATCGCACGAGGATTATCTGAAGAACATCGATGAAATCAAAGAGATTTTGAAAGGAAATACGCAGGATATTAGCCGTATGCTGGTAGAAAAGATGCAGGAACTGGCCAATGAAATGAAGTTTGAAGAGGCTCAGAAGATTAAGGAGAAGTATCTGCTGATAGAGAATTACCGGTCTAAATCGGAGGTAGTAAGTTCTGTCCTGCACAATATCGACGTCTTTTCCATCGAAGAAGACGATTCAAATTCGGCTTTCGTCAACTATCTGCACATCACCAATGGCGCCATCAATCAGGCATTCACCTTTGAGTACAAGAAGAAGCTAAATGAATCGAAAGAAGAGTTACTGACGCTAGGCATTATTGAAATGCGGGAGCGCTACAAGAGCCATTCACGGGAGATTATTGTTCCTTTCGAACTTGATCTGGAGTTGAATAATGTCGTTTTCACCGTTCCTCAAAGGGGAGATAAGAAAAAACTGCTCGATCTTTCTATCCTAAATGTGAAGCAATATAAGGCCGACCGATTGAAACAAGCCGAGAAACTGAACCCGGAGCAGCGCAGTATGCGTCTGCTGAAAGAAATACAAAACGAACTGCATTTAGACAAGCCACCTTTGCAGATTGAATGTTTCGATAACTCGAATATACAAGGATCGGATGCCGTAGCTGCCTGCGTAGTATTCAAAAAGGCGAAACCATCGAAGAAAGATTACCGTAAATACAATATTAAGACGGTCGTGGGACCGGATGATTACGCTTCCATGAAAGAGGTGGTCAGACGACGTTATCAGCGCGCCATTGAAGAAAATTCTCCCCTTCCCGACCTGATTATTACCGATGGTGGTAAAGGACAAATGGAAGTCGTCAGAGAAGTAATCGAGGATGAACTGCATCTGAATATTCCGATTGCCGGTTTGGCTAAGGATAATAAGCATCGCACGTCAGAGCTACTTTTCGGGTTTCCCGCACAGACGATTGGGATCAAACAACAAAGTTCTTTATTCCGTCTGCTGACGCAGATTCAGGATGAAGTACACCGTTTTGCGATTACTTTCCACCGCGACAAGCGCAGCAAGCGACAGGTCGCATCGGCTCTGGATAGCATTAAAGGGATTGGAGAAAAGACAAAAACAGCCCTATTGAAGGAGTTTAAAAGCGTAAAACGAATCAAAGAGGCATCCCTTGAAGAAATCGCAAAGGTCATAGGAGAAGTGAAGGCTCAGACTGTAAAAAAAGGGTTAAGCAACGAATAGGCTCACTTCTATGTGGCTATACGCTAAATTGTTAGTCCATATAAATCAAGTATCAGTATCATATGGGGCAAGCGTTAGTTTCCTCGGAGGAAACGCCAGTTCCCTTTAAAAGGAACGGTCGTTTCCATTAAAAGGAACGGCCGTTCCCTCGCCGGGAAACGACAGTTTCCATTAAAAGAAATCATAGGAAACTATATACCATTGATTTCTAACCATATAGAATACTACCGGTAATGTTATAGAGTTTATGTTCATGTCTATACGGTTCTAAGGCAAACTCAATCAAGTTATGAGGCAAATACATCTGTCGTCCTAATAGATATGCTTCCGCACAACAGACAGACACGCTTCCGAATGACAGCTACGGTTAATACTTAATACCTAATACTTATCTCCTATAATATTTCCTTCCAATCCATCGTTTTTTCTTCTTAATTTCGTAAATTTGCCTTTCGTAACATTCAATAGAATAGAGAAAATATCAATGAGAATAGTTGTACAACGAGTAAGCCACGCATCAGTAACCATCGAAGGACAGTGCAAGTCTTCCATTGGAAAAGGGATGCTGATATTAGTCGGCATTGAAGAATCCGACGGACAGGAAGATATAGACTGGCTCTGCAAAAAGATAGTAAATCTGCGTATTTTTGACGATGAAAACGGAGTAATGAACAAGTCCATCCTGGAAGACGGAGGCGAAATTCTGGTTATCAGTCAGTTTACATTGCACGCTTCTACCAAGAAGGGCAACCGTCCGTCATACATCAAAGCCGCCAAGCCGGAGATATCTGTCCCACTCTACGAACGGTTCTGCAAAGACCTGAGCAGGGCGCTGGGAAAAGAAATCGGCACAGGAACTTTCGGAGCGGACATGAAAGTTGAACTTTTAAATGACGGTCCTGTTACTATATGTATGGACACCAAAAATAAAGAGTAAAACCTTGATGAGAAAGCCGGGAAAGCTCTTCGAAGAGCGATAAACAGGCTCCAAACATCAAACTAATCATCATAAACCAACAGTAATTATGACCCTGGAAGAAGCCCAAAAAGAAGTAGACAAATGGATAAAGACATACGGTGTCCGCTACTTCAGCGAATTGACAAATATGGCCGTACTGACTGAAGAAGTCGGAGAATTAGCCCGTGTCATGGCCCGCAAATACGGCGACCAGTCTTTCAAAGAAGGCGAGAAAGACAACCTTGACGAAGAAATAGCAGACATCTTATGGGTGCTCCTGTGTATCGCCAACCAGACAGGCGTAGACATCACCAAAGCCTTCAGGGAAAGCCTGGAAAAGAAAACGAAACGAGATAATAAAAGACATATCAATAACCCAAAACTGAACGATCATGGAAGAGAATAGCTCACAATCCAACAAGTATGATGCCGCATTGGCAAAGTATAACACCAATCTGAGCGATGCAGACATACAGGCTCGGGTGGCTGACCTGATTGAAAAGAAAGTGCCGGAAAACAATACGGAAGAAGTCAAGAAACTCCTGTTCAACTGCATCGACCTGACCACGCTGAACAGCACGGACAGCGATGAAAGCGTGATGCATTTCACCGAAAAAGTGAATGAGTTCGACAATGAGTTCCCCGATATGAAGAACGTCGCTGCCATCTGCGTATACCCCAATTTCGCGGATATTGTAAAGAATACACTGCAAGTAGATGACATCAATATCGCTTGTGTTTCGGGCGGATTCCCTTCTTCTCAGACTTTCATCGAAGTGAAAGTAGCGGAAACGGCACTGGCTATCGCTGACGGTGCGGACGAAATAGATATTGTTATCTCTATCGGTAAATTCCTGAGCGGTGACTACGAAACAATGTGCGAAGAAATTCAGGAATTAAAAGAAGTCTGCAAGGAACGCCACCTCAAGGTAATCCTCGAGACAGGTGCTTTGAAAACCGCCTCCAACATCAAGAAAGCCTCTATCCTATCCATGTATTCGGGTGCAGATTTCATCAAGACATCGACCGGAAAGCAACAGCCTGCCGCTACCCCGGAAGCCGCTTATGTGATGTGCGAAGCTATCAAGGAGTACTATCAAAAAACAAACAACAAGATCGGCTTCAAACCGGCAGGAGGCATCAACACCGTCCATGATGCAATCATTTATTACACTATTGTGAAGGAAATATTAGGCGAAGAATGGCTGAACAACCGATTGTTCCGTCTGGGTACCAGTCGTTTGGCCAATTTGCTTCTCTCCGATATCAAGGGCGAAGAGATCAAATTCTTCTAAGGAATTACATTAGCAATCAAGTATGCCGTACCGCGCTTCACCTTCCGTTCCTATGGAAGGAAGCGCGGTATTTTTTATATAATAAAAACTAAAGATACTTATGGACAAAACCATTATTTTCATTATCTTTGTCATAGATGTAGCTATGCTAACATAGTTAATCATCTGTATTAGAGAACGTTTCTTTTATTACCTGATTCCTGGAATTCGGCAAAATTCAAAGTTATGAGTGGTAATAAGCAAACGGGTCTCACGCACCTTCATGTATATACTTTTGTTATATATCGAACGGAGCGTGAGACTGTTGCTTTTATGTCATCATAACGGCTTGCCGAAGCCCCAGGAAAAGACATATAGCAGCAGTTCTCACGCTTTTTTTAGTTAACCATAAGCGAAAAAGTATAAAATGAAGTCACACACAAAGAACTTACGTTTTAACCATAACCCCTTAAATCTGATACTCGGCACCAGAAAGAAACAAGGTCTGCGCATCGGTTATATGGAGGCTGCACTGGATGGCTTCTATCTTAACTGTATGGAAACCGGAGTACACCCGGAAAAACTAAGTAAACTATTATCAGATAAGTTCCATTGCACAGATGCAATTTCTTCCTGCCAGCTATTCCTATTCCTCATCAACGAAGGCGACAGAGCCTCCTATTCTATTATGGTCCCCTATTTACTCTCTACCGAAAACCTAAACCAGTTTGAAAACACCATCCGCGAACGCTTCTACGGAGTAGACCGATTCATTCAACAGGGCAGAAATCTATACAAATTCAAAGAGTATATAGAAGAAAGAGGAGAGCCGATTGTATGGATTAATGACTTAGAGAGAGGAGTGATCGGATGGGATATGGCACAAGTTGTCGGGCTGGCCCGGGCTGCCAAAGACTGCGGCTACATCACCAAAGAACAAGCATGGGAATACATCGAACAGGCGAGCACGTTATGCTCCGAAATCCTCCGCACACCGGAAGAAATAGACAAAAGTTTCCTCATCGGAGGAGCGATGAAATCGAATAAAATTGAAGATTGGGAGGAATTAATCCTGTGTTACTCTCTGCTCAGGAACAGTGGGGAGTAGTTATTTCTCACGAGCGACCACGTAATCCAGATAAGTCCGCAGGGCAAGGCAAATATTTGAATCCGGCAAGGCAGCCAGCAAATCAAAGGCCTTCTTTTTATATTGTTCTATTGTACGACAGGCATATTCAATACCTCCATTATCTTTGGTAAACTCAATCAGACGTACGATTTCATCAGGAGTTGCCGTACCTTCCTTCACCTTGAACGCTATCTGTTCCGCCCACGCATCTTTCGTTGTATTCAATGCATACAGGGCAGGCAGCGTCAGCTTACCTTCCAGCATATCATTACCAGTCGGTTTGCCGATCTTCTTGCTATCAAAGTAATCGAAAATATCATCCTTAATCTGAAAACAGATACCAATATATTCGCCCAACAGACGGGCAAAAGCGACTTCCTCCTCACCCACCTGCACTGACAAGGCAGCCGCCTCGGCACAAGCGGCAAAAAGAGCCGCTGTTTTCTTACGTATTACGTCAAAATAAACTTCCTCCGAAAAGCTATGATTACTTACATTCGAAAGTTGAAGCAACTCTCCTTCAGCTAGTTTCTGCCCCAGCGAAGATACCAGACGGATAATCTCATAATTATTAGTCTGCTCCGCGTGCACAAGGCTTGTAGCCAGCAGATAATCACCCGCCAGTACAGATACCTTATTATTAAATATAGCATTTACCGAAAGCTGACCGCGACGCTCGGTACTTTCATCGACTACATCGTCGTGCACCAAACTGGCTGTATGAAGCAATTCCAAAGAAACTGCCGCATGAAGGGTGGCAGGAGTCACAGCCCCATAAAGGCGTGCTACCAATAAGACAAGAATAGGACGCATCATCTTGCCATTCCTCTTGCGTATATGAGTTATTACGCTGTCGAGCAATGCATTCGAATCGGAAAGAGGGGTGTCAAAAAGAGCTTTAAAATCCTCCAGTTCCGCTTCTATCGGGGTTTTGATAAGAGAGATACTATCCATTCACAACACTATTTGAGCACAAAAGTAATAATAAAACGCTTAATACGGTATTTTTTTGTACTTTTACCATGAAAAATTAATTAAATCTATGGAGTCAGACAATAAATTATTTCTTTTAGACGCTTATGCACTGATATATCGGGCTTATTACGCCTTTATCAAGAATCCCAGAATCAACTCCAAAGGGTTCAATACTTCAGCTATCCTCGGATTTGTCAATACCCTCGAAGAGGTGCTGAAAAAGGAGAATCCGTCACATATAGGAGTAGCCTTCGACCCCTCCGGCCCTACCTTCCGCCACGAAGCTTTCGAGCAATACAAAGCCCAGCGTGAAGAAACTCCGGAAGCTATCCGCCTCTCCGTACCTATTATAAAGGATATCATCCACGCCTACCGCATCCCGATTCTGGAAGTGGCAGGATACGAAGCCGACGACGTGATCGGAACTCTCGCCACTGAAGCCGGACGTCAGGGCATCACCACCTATATGATGACTCCCGACAAAGACTACGGCCAGCTGGTGACAGACAACGTATTCATGTATCGCCCCAAACATACGGGAGGTTTTGAAGTGATGGGCATCGAAGAAGTGAAAGCAAAGTTCGATATCCAGTCGCCCGCACAAGTAATCGATATGCTCGGACTGATGGGCGATGCCTCCGACAATATCCCTGGTTGTCCCGGTGTCGGTGAAAAGACTGCCCAGAAACTAATCGCCGAATTCGGAAGTATCGAAAATCTGCTGGAACATACCGACCAACTGAAAGGAGCCTTGAAAACGAAAGTGGAAACCAATAAGGAATTGATTACTTTCTCCAAATTCCTTGCCACTATCAAAATCGATGTTCCTATCCAACTCGAAATGGACAAGCTCGTCCGCGAACAGGCAGACGAAGATTCACTCCGACAAATTTTTGAAGAACTGGAATTCCGGACACTGATCGACCGGGTACTGAAAAAAGAAAATTCTGCCGGCGGAGTAACAATGGCAACCGGAAGCAAAACGGCAACGGCCAAAAGTGCTCCCTCTCCTCTTCCACTTTTTCCCGAAGAAGGAGGAGCCATACAAGGCGATTTATTTGCGAATTTTACGGGCAATGAGGCAGGCGAAGCCAAAAAATCGAATCTAGAGACGTTAGAAACGCTTAATTGCGACTACCAACTCATTGATACAGAGAAGAAAAGAACTGAAATCATTCAAAAGTTACTTACATCGAAAATTCTCTCGTTAGACACGGAGACTACAGGAACGGAACCAATGGACGCCGAACTAGTCGGAATGAGTTTCTCTATCACCGAAAATCAGGCTTTTTATGTGCCGGTCCCCGACAATCGTGAGGAAGCATTAAAAATCGTCAACGAGTTCCGTCCGGTCTTCGAAAATGAGAACTCATTGAAAGTCGGACAAAATATCAAGTATGACATGATCGTTCTTGAAAATTACGGAGTGCAAGTGAAAGGTGCGCTCTTTGATACAATGATCGCCCATTACGTTCTTCAACCGGAACTTCGTCATGGAATGGACTATCTGGCAGAAATCTATCTTCACTATCAGACCATCCACATCGACGAACTGATAGGTCCGAAAGGGAAGAACCAGAAAAACATGCGCGATCTCGACCCGAAGGATATCTACCGCTATGCCTGCGAAGATGCAGACGTAACACTGAAGCTCAAAAACGTCCTGGAGAAAGAACTGAAAGAGAACGATGCCGAACGTTTGTTTTATGATATCGAAATGCCGCTTGTACCCGTATTGGTCAATATAGAACGGAATGGGGTATTGCTGGATACGGAAGCGCTCAAACAATCGTCTGTTCATTTCACCGCTCAGATGCAACGCATCGAGCAGGAAATTTATGAACTGGCAGGCGAAACCTTCAATATCGCTTCGCCCAAACAAGTAGGCGAGGTACTGTTTGACAAACTAAGAATCATCGAAAAAGCGAAGAAGACCAAAACCGGTCAGTACGTCACCTCGGAAGAAGTGCTCGAAAGCCTCCGGCATAAACATCCCGTAGTAGAAAAGATTCTGGAACACCGCGGACTGAAGAAACTGCTGGGAACTTATATCGATGCACTTCCCCAACTGATCAACCCGCGCACGGGACGAGTACACACGTCTTTCAACCAGACCGTCACCTCTACCGGACGCCTCAGCTCCAGTAACCCGAATCTGCAGAATATTCCTATCCGCGACGAGAACGGCAAGGAAATCCGCAAGGCATTTATCCCTGACGAAGGCTGCCTGTTCTTCTCTGCCGACTATTCGCAGATAGAACTTCGTATCATGGCACATCTCAGCGAAGACAAGAATATGATCGACGCCTTCCTCAGCAATCATGATATCCACGCAGCTACAGCTGCCAAAATATATAAGATCGACCTGAAAGACGTAGACTCCGATATGCGACGCAAAGCGAAAACCGCCAACTTCGGTATCATCTACGGCATCTCCGTATTTGGCCTTGCAGAGCGAATGAACGTAGACCGGAAGGAAGCCAAAGAACTGATCGACGGCTATTTCGAAACTTATCCAAGCGTGAAAGCCTATATGGATAAGAGCATCCAGGTAGCTCAGGAGAAAGGATATGTAGAAACGATTTTCCACCGAAAACGCTTCTTGCCGGACATTAACTCACGAAACGCCGTTGTACGCGGCTATGCCGAGCGAAACGCCATCAACGCACCGATTCAGGGAAGCGCCGCAGATATCATAAAGGTAGCAATGGCACGCATTTATCAGCGATTCCAGACAGAAGGCATACAAGCTAAAATGATATTGCAAGTACACGATGAATTGAACTTCAGCGTGCCCGTCAACGAAAAAGAACGTGTAGAAGAGATCGTTATTGAGGAAATGGAACACGCTTACCGTATGCACGTTCCCTTGAAAGCAGATTGCGGCTGGGGCAAGAACTGGCTCGAAGCACACTAAAACAAGGTTTATCCTACCATAACAAAACAGGATAAATCAGCTAAATAATGGAGAGAATGAGTTATAACATTATTTAAACCACTATCCAGAAAGCAAGGAAAAAGATCACTTCCCCAACGAAGTGCTTCATTCTATATCCGGCAGGTTGACTGCCGGATATTTTTTTGTCACCAATCTTGGCAAAAAGCAAGGTATCACCTTAGCCATCATCTGACATTTTAATATTATTTCAGCTTTATATTTGCATAAATACCGAATAAATATATAACTTTGCAGCGTAATACAAGAGTATTACTAGACAAATGAAAGAATAATACTAAAATCAAATAGCCATGAAAACAAAAGTATCTTTAAAAATGTTTGTTCTATCCGTAGTTCTTCTCATGACCTCTTTTGTTGCTTCTGCACGCAGTTATGATGGTCAGTTGGTTTATAATCCAGTAGAAGAAAATGGAGTAATGGTAGGTCAGACCGTTTACAAAATGAACGGAAGTACACTTGCCAACTATATGAAGTATAACTACAAGTACGATGACAACAAGCGCATGATTGAAAGCGAGACCCTGAAATGGAACAGTACCAAAGAGGAATGGGAAAAAGATCTCCGCATCAATTATACATACGAAGGAAAAACTGTAACAACCAATTACTATAAATGGAACAATAAGAAACGCGCTTACGTGTTAGTTCCAGAAATGACAGTGACCATGGACAATACTAATTTGTAACAGCATTTTTTTAACAACATACTCTCTCATTCTAATATTCTAACAAATAGAAAACGCCGTTCCTGATGAAGAAACGGCGTTTTCGCATCTATCTTAAGGAGTAATTGTCACAACACAAAAAACCGGTCCTGCAACCCTTTCAGAAAACTTCGGGAAATCACCAGATCACTCTTATCATGAAAAGGCGGATAGAGCTGACAACACTTCCCATCAATCATCGCCAGATAATTAACATTAACAATAGCCGACTGACTGATCTGAATAAAAGCTTGTGAATAACCAATAATATCTTCGGCTTTTGTATTTCGCTTCAGATTCAATCGGGTCTGATTGAACAGGACTACCTGCCACTGCCGCTTGTCTTTCAGATATTCGAAATAGCCGATTTCTTCCAGTCGCAAAAGCTTGAATCCCGTCACCGTGCTGATCATAAACATTCCCTGTTGCGGCATCAAAGCGCTGACAGAAGAAGAAAAAGAGGAAGAAGGAGTTGCCGGTATCGAAGCTACAGCCTTCCGGTAGCGCTCTATAACAACTTTCAGATCTTCCGTCTCAAAAGGTTTCAGTAAGAAATCGAAGGCGGACTCACGCAGAGCCTGAAGCAAATATTTATCATACGAAGTATAAAAGACAACTTTCATATCCCACAGCACCTCATCGCGCATCTCACTCAACAAGTTAAGCCCCAGCACATCCGGAAGTTCCACATCCAGAAACAACAGATCCGGACGGAGTTCCATTATCATCTTTTTGCCTTTTGCGCCATTGTTTGCAGTTCCTTTTATTTCAAATTCCTGATAAGCGCCCAGCTCCCTGCGCAAAGCATCGATTGCCGTACGCTCATCATCTACAATAACGACTTTATATTTATCTTCTGCATTCATCATAAATCATAAGAAAAATGAAACGGTATAAACACCGACACTTGCGTACCGGTCTGCCCATCGTTTCGGTTATCTATATTGAAACGTATCTTCTCATTTTTATTCTTTGTATTGAGTAGCTGTATCGTTTGATAGAGCACTTTCAGCCCCGTTCCCGTTCCTCTGGTCGAAGAAGCCACTTGCGGAAGATACCCCCGTCCGTTGTCACAAATCACGATACGGACTCCTTTTCCTTCACGGGAAATACGGATAGTCAATTCTTTCTCACCGTCTTTTCCGGCGAGCCCGTGCTTTATCGCATTCTCTACCGGAATCTGTACAATCATGGAAGGAATCATTATACTTTTTGCGTCCAGCCCCTCCTCCACTACGACCGACGCCGTGAAGTCTTTGCCGACACGCCCGCTTTCCAAGCCAATATATGACTGTACAAAATCCAGCTCGTCCTGCAAAGAAACACTTAGTTTTTCTGTCAGTTCAAGACTCCGGCGGAGATATTTGACCAGTTCCATCAGATTATTCTTCACCTCTTCCGATCCATTGAACTGATTAATTTCACGCCCCAGCACATTGAAAGTGAAATGGGGAGAAATCCGGCCCCGCAAATTCTCCATACGGACGCGATTTATCTGTTGGAAGAAACGTTCACGAAGAAACTCCCGTTTTTTCCGCATATACCAGATGATTACCACCGTTCCGGCTGCCAGCAACAGGCAGACAAGTACCCCAATATACATACTCAGTTTCAAGACACGCACTTCACCCGCCTGCCGTTGAATCTGCATTTCCTTGCGCAATACGATCGTGTCCTGACGGTAACGCATATCCAGTTCGGCTACACGGGTGCGAATCCGTTCGCTACGGATGGAGTCATTCAGTTGATAATCACGTTTCAGATACTCATATGCATTACGGTAGTCACCTGCCTTTTCATAATAATGTTGCAGATACTGGTTGCGTATAGTAAGCATATTGGCATCCACATGTCCGGTAGAAGCAGTCCGTGCTATCATTTCCCTGGCACGAGCGATATTTCCTTTTTTCAGAGAAAGCTCAATCATCAGGGTTTCAATGTAGTGCATGGCGGAGTTGTTCTTTATCTCCGAAAAGTAACGGTAACCTTCATTCAGATTGTTTTCGGCAGAATCCAGCCGGTTCGTCAGCAGATAAAGATCGCCCAGATTAACTTTCGAAAGATTGCTTTCGAATACCATTTGCGGGTAATCCGCTATCAGCTCCGCTGCTTGCCGCATATAGACCAGGGCTTCCTGATAATCTTTCTTATAATAGTAATGATTTCCCCGATTATTAAGATACACCCACTTTTCGCTGACTGTCATTTCATCAAAAAACTGTCCTGCCAGTTCGTAATAATGATTGGACAAATCAAAATCACGCAAGTCCATGTAAGTCTGTCCCAGTCCGCAATAGACCGGAAATTTGGAATGTTCCGACAGATGCAGGGAGTCGCAGATAAACAATGCTCTCCGGTAATAGGAAGCGGTATGTGCCAGTTCGCCACGATGCAGATGGGCATCCGCCAGATTCATACAGATATCCGAAAGAAGATGCGCCTTATCTCCTTTCAGACGGTAAGCATAGGATTTCTCATAATAGGCAACCGCCGAATCGGGCTGATTGAGTTGCATCCAGACATTTCCCTCAATGTTATACACATCCGAAAGCACATCATTCCATCGCGGGCATGCAGCTGCACGCTTATCATACTCTTTTACAGGGCGGTTATAATAGAGGATAGAGTCGAAATCGGACGAGATGAAGAAAGTCTTTCCATACAATCCCATCAAGCGGTAATAACTCATCGAGTCCTGTGCCTGACGCATTGCGTTACGCAATAAAGAACGTGAATAAGGTAAGTTGGAAAACAGGGAATCCTGTGCACGGACTTCTAAAGAATCGATAAGTGACTGTTCACACAAAGCGTGACTGCGGTGCCTATCCACGCAACTGCAGTTCCACAATATCAACAACCCTATCAACCCAAATAGCTTCATAGTAGATTTCGCTTTATTCATCCCCTTGTCCGTGTTGAATTTTGAATGCCACAAAAATACATTAATTATATTGAATCTCAACGAAATTTATTATTTTTTTAATACCTTTGTCCCCATATAAACATGAGTAACTGACCTAATGAGTCCATTGAACTTTACCCACATTCTGACACAGGCAGTCGATGAGCTATCGGAAAGCGAATCTTACAAAGGGCTGTTTCATCAACATAAAGATGGCGAACCATTGCCCTCTGCTAAAGTTTTGTATGAAATTATCGAGCTTTCACGTGCCATTCTCTTCCCCGGATACTACGGAAATTCCACCATCAACAGCCGGACAATCAATTATCACATCGGTGTAAATATCGAAAAGTTATTTGACTTGCTCACAGAGCAAATCCTGGCCGGACTATGTTTCAGTACGGCTGAAGGAGACTGCAATGTCTGCTCGGAGTCGAGAAGAGAAGAAGCCGCCCGACTGGCTGCGAACTTTATCAGTAAACTACCCGCCATGAGAAGAATACTGGCTACGGACGTAGAAGCTGCCTACAACGGTGACCCCGCCGCCAAGAGCTACGGTGAAGTTATTTTCTGCTATCCCGCCATTAAGGCAATCAGCAACTATCGTATTGCGCACGAACTGCTGGAACTGGGTGTTCCCCTGATTCCTCGCATGATCACGGAAATGGCTCATAGCGAGACGGGGATCGATATCCATCCGGGAGCGAAGATAGGCAGTCACTTTACCATAGACCACGGAACGGGTGTCGTGATCGGCGCTACAAGCATCATCGGGAACAATGTCAAATTATATCAGGGTGTCACCCTGGGAGCAAAAAGCTTCCCGCTGGATGCCGACGGAAAACCGATCAAGGGTATCCCCCGCCACCCGATACTGGAAGACAATGTCATAGTCTACTCAAACGCCACCATCCTTGGAAGAATTACTATCGGAAGCGACGCAACCGTAGGAGGAAATATCTGGGTAACGGAAAACATTCCCGCCGGAGCAAAGATTGTACAGACAAAAGCAAAGAAATAAAATCAATAAACTATATATGAGCGAACAATTCGAGATGATAGCCAAGACCTTCCAAGGACTGGAAGAGATACTTGCTGAAGAACTTACAACACTAGGAGCCAACGATATCCAGATAGGACGTCGCATGGTTTCATTTACAGGAGACAAGCGTATGATGTACAAGGCAAATTTCTGCCTCCGTACTGCTATCCGCATTCTGAAGCCGATCAAGAATTTTACGGCAAAGGATGCTGATGAAGTTTACAACCAGATACAGGCCATTCCATGGGAAGAGTATCTTGATGTGAACAAGACGTTTGCGATAGACGCGGTTGTTTTCAGCGAAGAATTTCGCCATTCAAAGTTCGTTTCGTACAAAGTGAAGGACGCCATCGTGGACTATTTCCGTGAAAAGACAGGCAAACGCCCGTCGGTACGCATCAATAATCCGGATGTACTACTCAATATCCATATTGCACATACCACTTGTACGTTGTCTCTGGACTCTTCCGGAGAGTCGCTTCATCGTCGCGGATACCGCCAGGAACAGGTAGATGCTCCGTTGAACGAAGTATTGACTGCCGGTATGCTTCTGATGACAGGATGGCGCGGTGAATGTGACCTGATTGACCCGATGTGCGGTTCGGGCACGATTCCTATAGAAGCTGCACTGATCGCAAGAAACATCGCTCCGGGAGTATTCCGCAAAGGATTCGCATTCGAGAAATGGGTGGATTTCGATTCGGAGATGTTCGATGAGATTTACAATGATGATAGTCAGGAGCGCGAATTCACCCATAAGATTTACGGATATGATAACAGTCCGAAAGCGAATGAAATAGCGACGCATAATATAAAAGCGGCGGGTGTATCCAAAGATGTGACGCTGAAACTGCAACCGTTCCAGCAATTCGAACAGCCGCAGGAGAAGTCCATCATCGTGATGAATCCTCCTTATGGCGAACGTATCTCTACCAATGACCTGCTCGGACTGTACCAGATGATTGGCGAACGTCTGAAGCATGCATTTGTAGGAAACGAGGCTTGGGTACTCTCTTATAGAGAAGAATGCTTCGATCAGATCGGGCTGAAACCAAGCAAGAAAGTGCCGTTGTTCAATGGCGCATTGGAATGCGAGTTCCGCAAATACGAGATTTTCGACGGGAAATATAAGGAGTTCAAGAGTCAGGAGGGAGAAGGAGAAGAGAAGAAAGAGACTGAAGGAGGCTATGATACTCCCAGACCCAGAGAAAGAAAGGAATTCAAACCACGCAGAGAAGGCGAGTACAAGCCACGTCGAGAAGGGGAGTTCAAACCTCGTAAAGAAGGAGACTTCAAGCCGAGACGGGAAGAAGGAAGCTTTACCCGGGATGACAGGGACAGAAAGCCTAGAGGCGAGTTCCGTGGGGAAAGAGATTCAAGAGCTCCAAGAGAATTCAGAGGAAATCGGGAGCCTAGGATACCGAAGAAGGAAGAAGAGTAATTTCATAGATAGTTAACGGCATCTCACTAAAAAAATGCCATTAACTTATTGATAGACAATATAAGGTCGCATTTTGCGATCTTATCATTTGATGAGTAAGAAAGCGAATTGAATATCTCGAAAAAAACGTATCATCCGACAGAGAAAGACAACTCTCCTGAACAGGGTAAAATAGAAGGATTTAAAACCAATAAAGATAAATAAAAGCAATGAGTAAAATTGGAAAAAGAGCCATTCTGATATTGCTGGCGCTACCAATCGGATTCAATGTTATGGCACAGGAAATCAAAAAGCTGACACTGGAAGAGTTGATTCCGGGCGGCGAGACCTACCGTTATGCAGAAAACCTCTACGGTCTGCAATGGTGGGGAGACGTGTGTATCAAACCAAGTACCGACACCATCTACACTGTTCAACCCAGAACAGGGAAAGAGACAGTGCTGACTACCCTCGGACAAATCAACAAAGTACTGGCAGACAATAAAGCAGGGAAACTGCCGACCCCGTACTCAATCCGCTACCCGTGGGCGGACAAACCGCAAATGTTACTGAAAGTATCCGGTAAGTACATCGTATACGATTTCGAGAACAACCGGATTGTCAGCACACTGAAGTTGAAAGATAAAGCAGCCAACGAAGATTATTGCGTCGCCAACGGAAACGTAGCCTACACAGTCAACAACAACCTGTATGTGAACGAACAGGCAATCACCGACGAACCCGAAGGCATCGTCTGCGGGCAATCCGTCCACCGCAATGAGTTCGGCATCAACAAAGGCACCTTCTGGAGCCCGAAAGGCAACCTGCTCGCTTTCTACCGCATGGACGAAAGCATGGTTACGCAATACCCGCTTGTAGACATCACGGCACGTGTAGGAGAAGTGAATAACGTCCGTTACCCGATGGCAGGAATGACCAGCCACCAAGTAAAAGTAGGCGTCTACAACCCCTCCACCGGCAAGACCATCTATCTGAATGCAGGTGATCCGACCGACCGTTACTTCACCAATATCAGCTGGTCACCGGACGAAAAGAGCATCTATCTTATCGAACTGAACCGCGACCAGAACCACGCCGTACTCTGCCAATACGATGCAACGACAGGCAAGTTACTGGGCAAGCTGCTGGAAGAAACGCACCCCAAGTATGTAGAGCCTCAGCACCCCATCGTATTCTTACCGTGGGACAGCAGCAAATTCATCTATCAGAGCCAGCGTGACGGATATAACCATCTATATTTATGCGACCTCACCTCCAGCCTCAAAGGCGAATGGAAAAGCGATGCCGCAGGCGGCAAGCACATCGAATACATCCCGACGAAGCAACTGACCGAGGGCAAGTGGCTGGTAGGCGACATTCTGGGCTTCAACGCCAAGAGGAAAGAAGTCATCTTCCAAGGAGTAGATGGCACAGGCTCCAATAACTTTGCAGTAAATGTCAACACAGGAAAGCGCAGCCTCCCGTTCAGCTTCCGTTCTATCACAGAAGGAGAACATAACGGAATGCTCAGCGCATCGGGAAGCTACCTCATCGACCGTTATTCGACTCCCACCCTTCCGCGCCGCATTGACATCGTGGACACCAAAAGCCTGAAAACAGTCAACCTGCTGACAGCCAAAGACCCATACGAAGGCTATGAGATGCCGACCATCGAAACCGGTACTATTAAAGCCGACGACGGAACGACCGACCTATACTACCGCCTCACCAAACCCGCAGATTTCGACCCGAACAAAAAGTATCCGGTCATCGTCTACGTATACGGCGGCCCGCACGCACAACTCGTCACCGGTGGCTGGCTGAACGGCTCCCGCGGATGGGATATCTATATGGCTAACAAAGGCTATATCATGTTCACCCTCGACAACCGCGGCAGTGCCAACCGTGGACTGGAGTTCGAAAACGCCACCTTCCGCCGCCTCGGCATCGAAGAAGGCAAAGACCAGGTGAAAGGCATTGAATTTCTGAAATCCCTCCCCTACATAGACGGAAACCGCATCGGTGTACACGGATGGAGCTTCGGAGGCCACATGACCACTGCCCTGCTGCTCCGCTACCCCGAAATATTCAAGGTAGGCGTAGCCGGCGGACCTGTCATCGACTGGGGATATTACGAAGTGATGTACGGCGAACGTTATATGGACACCCCGGAAAGCAATCCGGAAGGCTACAAAGAATGTAATCTGAAGAACCTTGCCGGACAGCTGAAAGGTCATCTACTCATTATCCATGACGACCACGATGACACTTGTGTACCGCAGCACACGCTGTCGTTCATGAAAGCCTGTGTAGATGCCCGCACCTATCCCGACCTGTTTATCTATCCGTGCCACAAGCACAACGTATCAGGCCGCGACCGTGTACATCTGCACGAGAAAATCACCCGATACTTTGAGCAGAACCTATAGCAACCTATAATTGACAGCTCACAGCATCACACCGAAAAACTCATAACTGAAAACTCATAACTTAATACTCATTATGAAGATATTATTACTAGGCTCGGGCGGCCGCGAACATGCACTGGCATGGAAAATTGCCCAAAGTCCGAAAGTTGAAAAGCTGTACATCGCTCCGGGAAACGCCGGAACAAACGCCGTAGGCGAGAATGTCAACATCAAAGCTACCGACTTTGAAGCGATCAGCGCTTTCGCCCTGAAAGAAAACATCGGAATGGTGGTAGTAGGTCCCGAAGACCCGTTGGTAGAAGGCATCTACGATTACTTCCAGAATCGTCCCGAACTGAAACATATCGCCGTTATCGGTCCGTCCGCCAACGGAGCACAGCTGGAGGGCAGCAAGGAGTTTGCCAAAGGCTTCATGATGCGTCATCAAATCCCGACAGCCCGGTATAAAAGTATCACAGCCGAAAACCTCGAAGAAGGTCTGGCTTTCCTCGAAACGCTGGAAGCTCCATACGTGCTGAAAGCCGACGGACTCTGTGCCGGAAAAGGCGTTCTGATCCTCCCCACACTGGACGAGGCAAAGAAAGAACTCAAGGAAATGCTTGGCGGTATGTTCGGCTCCGCATCGGCAACAGTCGTAATTGAAGAGTTCCTGAGCGGTATCGAATGTTCCGTATTCGTGCTTACCGACGGCGAACACTACAAAGTCCTCCCCGTAGCGAAAGACTACAAGCGTATCGGTGAAGGCGACAAAGGACTCAACACAGGCGGTATGGGCAGCGTGACTCCGGTTCCTTTTGCCGACGAAGAATACATGGAAAAAGTACGTACCCGCATCATCGAACCTACCATCAACGGACTGAAAGAAGAAAACATCGTCTACAAAGGCTTCATCTTCCTCGGACTGATTCGGGTGAAAGGCGAACCGATGGTGATTGAATATAACGTCCGCATGGGCGACCCGGAAACGGAAAGCGTGATGCTCCGCATTCAGAGCGACCTCGTGGAGTTGCTGGAAGGTACAGCCGCAGGCAACCTCCACGAAAAGACACTGGTCATGGACCCGCGCTCGGCAGGTTGTGTGATCCTTGTCAGCGGCGGTTATCCCGAAGCATACGAAAAAGGCTTCCCTATCAGCGGTCTGGAACAGGCTGCCGCTACCGAAAGCATCATTTTCCATGCCGGAACAGCCATGAAGGACGGACAAATCGTAACGAACGGAGGACGTGTGATCGCTGTCTGCTCTTATGGCGCAACGAAGGAAGAAGCGCTGGCACAGAGCTATAAAGTGGCAGATATGATCGACTTCGACAAGAAGTATTTCCGTCGCGATATCGGATTCGACTTATAATGAAAAGCAAGAGACTACAAGGTCTGGTCACAGCAGGGCGGTGGACACTCCCTGCTGCGATTTTCATCTGCACCCTTTGTTGGGTGCTGACCTCTGCCCTATTGCCCGAACTCACCATGACAGCGGGCGAAGAAGGCGGTTCCGTGCTTTGGCAGTCTGCCCGCACGTTGCTGCTCCCCGCATGGGCGGAGCATCTTGTCAGTTTCTTGATTTACGCGGCTATCGGCTATTTCCTGATCGAGCTGAACAACCGGTTCAGTATCATCCGTATGCGGGCTTCCGTGCAGACAGCCATCTATTTTCTGCTGGTCACCGTCTGTCCGGAGATGCACCTTCTATATGCCGGAAACGTTGCCGCCATAGCCTTTTTATTCTCCATCTATTTCCTGTTCAAAAGTTACCAGCAGTCGCAGGCGTCAGGATATCTGTTCTACTCGTTCCTGTTTATCGGTGCAGGGAGCATTCTCTTTCCCCAGCTCACCTTCTTCTCGGTGCTCTGGTTGTTTGAGGCGCATCGCTTTCAGTCACTTACGTTCCGTAGTTTCTGTGGCGCGCTGGTAGGATGGACAATGCCCTACTGGATGCTGTTCGGACACGCTTTCTTCTATGATCAGATGGAGCTGTTCTATCATCCTTTCAAAGAGCTGGCCACTTTTGGAGACATATTCAACCTACAGATACTCCAGCCGTGGGAACTGGCGACTCTCGGTTATCTGCTTGTGTTGTTCATCGTCAGCGCCGCTCATTGCGTCGTTGCCGGATTCGAAGATAAGATACGCACGCGCGCCTATTTACAGTTTCTCATAGACGTAACACTCTTTCTCTTCGTACTGATTGTGCTACAGCCGTCACAATGCAGCAATCTCTTGCCGTTGCTCATGATAAGCAACAGCATACTGATCGGCCACCTTTTTGTGCTGACCAACAATAAAACATCGAATATATTCTTCATTGTTGCCACGGTCTGCCTCATCCTTTTATTTGGTTTTAACGTATGGACGCTTTTATAGATTCAACGATACAACTCCTCATCGAATGGGGACTTCCGGGATTGTTTATCTCGGCCTTACTCGCAGGGAGTATTGTACCATTCAGTTCCGAACTGGTGTTGGTAGCACTGGTAAAACTCGGACTGCCACCCACTGCCTGTATATTGGCTGCCACCCTTGGCAATACGGCAGGCGGAATGACCTGCTACTATATGGGGCGTCTGGGCAAAATAAGCTGGATTGAGAAATACTTCAAAGTAAAGAAGGAGAAAGTAGACAAGATGGTGAAATTCCTGCAAGGGAAAGGAGCATTGATGGCATTCTTCGCTTTCCTGCCGGCCATCGGAGAGGTGATCTCCATCGCACTGGGATTTATGCGAAGTAATATATGGCTCACCACCGCCTCCATGTTTGTCGGCAAACTGATACGTTACATTCTGCTTCTGTACGTACTGGAAAGCGCATGGAACGTCGTTGCGGGATGAAATAATAGGTAATAAGTAACAGGTAATAGGTAATAAGTTTTTTGAGATGAAAAGAGTGATTGAAAAGACTGATGACGGGAGCGCCACCCTATTTGTTCCGGAATTGAATGAACATTATCATTCGACCAAAGGAGCACGTACGGAGTCCCAGCATATTTTCATCAACATGGGACTGAAAGCCTCCGCTGCCCCCTCCCCGCATATTCTGGAGATCGGTTTCGGAACGGGGCTGAATGCTTGGCTTACACTTGAAGAAGCAGAAAGAAGCGGACGTAACGTATATTATACAGGACTTGAACTCTATCCGTTGGAATGGCAGATGGTGGAGCAACTGGGATATATAGAACAACCAGCAGCCACCGACCTGTTCAGAGCGATTCATACATCACCGTGGGAAGAAGAAATATCCTTTACCCCCAACTTCACTCTTTGCAAAGTACAAGCCGACGTCAATAAATGGGTTAATGAACGAGTAGAAAATGGACAACAGACAATAAACCGCACCATTACACAGCGTAGCCATTCTCCATTATCATTCGACGTTATCTATTTCGACGCCTTCGCTCCGGAAAAGCAGCCGGAAATGTGGTCGCAGGAACTATTTAACCGTTTATATGTTTTATTAAATGAAGGAGGCATCCTCACCACTTATTGTGCCAAAGGAGTCATCCGACGTATGCTGCAGGCCGCAGGCTTTATCGTAGAGCGCCTTCCCGGTCCTCCGGGAGGAAAGCGGGAAATACTACGTGCCCGAAAACTGGAACAGAATCACCCCCCGATATTAATACAATAGTCATGAAACAACAACTAAAAGATTTGAAAACACTCCTTCTTCTCGGCTCCTGCCTCCTGTTGGCAGCCTGCACGGGTCGCACGTCCAAAGCAAGCGGCAGCGAAGAAGCGAAACCGGTCATTACCGTCACTATCGAACCGCAGCGCTACTTCACGGAAGCGATTGCCGGTGATAAATTCACGGTAGTCAGCATGGTCCCGAAAGGTTCCAGTCCGGAGACATACGACCCTATTCCTCAGCAACTTGTCTCTCTGGGAGACAGCAAAGCCTATCTCCGCATCGGCTACATCGGCTTTGAGCAGACCTGGATGGACCGACTGATGAATAACACCCCTCATATCCAAGTATTCGACACCTCGAAAGGTATAGACCTGATTCTGAACAACGGTGAGCACAACCACGCAGCAGGACATCATGACCACGACGGGCACAACCACGCCGTAGAACCGCATATCTGGAACTCTACCACCAACGCCCTCATCCTTGCCGGAAACACCTTCAAGGCACTTTGTATGCTCGACAAGCCCAACGAAGCATATTATCTGGCACGTTACGATTCCCTCTGCCAACGTATCCAGCACACCGACAGCCTTATCCGCCGGCAACTTTCCGCTCCGGAATCGGCCAAAGCCTTTATGATTTACCATCCGGCTCTCTCCTACTTTGCCCGTGACTACGGCCTGCATCAGATTTCAATCGAAGAAGGCGGCAAAGAACCTTCGCCCGCCCATCTGAAAGAACTGATAGACCTGTGCAAATCGGAGAAAGTAGGCGTCATCTTCGTCCAACCGGAGTTCGACAAGCGCAACGCAGAAACCATCGCACAGCAAACCGGCACAAAGGTAGTCCCCATCAACCCGTTAAGCTACAACTGGGAAACGGAAATGCTGAACGTAGCCAAAGCTCTCACCCCTATGGACCCCGAATAAAAACGGGCTTCCATAGCGTTAATGACCGAATGATACATAAACGAAGTAATTCTCCAAATATGAAACCGATTATCGAAATAAAGAACCTTGCTGCCGGATACGACGGCCGTACCGTACTCCACGACGTCAACCTGAACGTTTACGAACGGGACTTTCTGGGCATCATCGGTCCGAACGGAGGCGGTAAGACAACACTCATCAAGTGCATCCTCGGTCTGCTGAAACCGACAGCCGGAGAAATCAACTTCCATGCCCCTACAGAAGTATCCTCCCACTCTCAACTTTCCACTTCCAACCTTCCACTTTCTCTCGGCTATCTGCCGCAGTATAGCACCATCGACCGGAAATTCCCGATTTCGGTAGAGGAAGTGATACTTTCCGGACTAAGTATCCAGAAATCCCTTACCTCCCGCTTCACTCCCGAGCAAAGAGAAAAAGGCAAGCATATCATCGCCCGCATGGGACTCGAAGGACTCGAACACCGTTCCATCGGGCAGCTTAGCGGCGGACAACTGCAACGCGCACTGTTGGGACGTGCCATCATCTCCGACCCTTCGGTACTGATTCTTGACGAACCCAGCACGTATATCGACAAACGCTTCGAAGCCCGGCTCTACGAACTGCTGGCGGAGATTAACAAAGAATGCGCCATCATCCTTGTCAGTCACGACATCGGCACTGTACTGCAACAAGTGAAATCCATCGCCTGCGTCAACGAGACACTGGATTACCACCCTGACACGGGTGTCTCCACAGAATGGCTGGAAAGAAACTTCAACTGCCCTATCGAACTGCTGGGACACGGCACGTTGCCCCACCGCGTTCTCGGTGAACATCATCATCATCACTAAACATTCATTTGCCGGTGCTATATCAAAGAACGGCCGCACCGCATATCAGTCATTTACAACGGTCACATCAAGCAGCAACAACTGGCTTCTCAACTGTTAATGATTGAGATGTCAGATGTTAATAGTTGACATGTCAGGTATTAACAGTTGAGAAGTCAGCTATTAATGTCTGACAACGCAAGTATTATTGACCAGCAAATGATTCATTGCTTGGTATAAAAGACACAAAATTGGTATCTTCATACCTACCGTTGTTTATACTGTTTAGTGATTCCACTGTTTCACTAAAAGGGCATAAGATAAAGTAAATCACCTTTCTGTTACTTAATATTTCTTACTTTCTGCCTCATTATCCTTACAAATCACTATCTTTGCGCCCACGTAATCTGTTTTTTAACGAAAAATCTAGATAGTGCTAATGAAACAGTACAGAACTATAAACAACCTCGTGGGTTGGCTTACATTCATCATTGCGGCAACGGTCTACTGCCTGACGATAGAACCGACCGCAAGTTTTTGGGACTGTCCCGAGTTTATAACTACCGGTTATAAACTGGAAGTAGGACACCCGCCCGGCGCACCTTTCTTCATGCTGGTAGCGAACCTGTTCTCTCAATTTGCCTCCGATGTAACCACCGTAGCGAAGATGGTAAACTACATGAGCGCACTGATGAGCGGTGCCTGTATCCTGTTCCTTTTCTGGAGCATCACCCATCTGGTACGCAAACTGGTGATCACCGACGAGAACAACATCACGAAAGGACAACTTATCACTGTCATGGGTAGCGGACTAGTCGGCGCACTGGTCTACACCTTCAGCGACACCTTCTGGTTCTCTGCCGTAGAAGGCGAAGTATATGCTTTCTCCTCCCTCTTTACAGCCGTTGTATTCTGGCTGATTCTGAAATGGGAAGATGTGGCCAACCAGCCTCACAGCGACCGCTGGCTGATCCTGATCGCATATCTGACCGGACTGAGTATCGGTGTTCACTTGCTGAACCTCCTCTGTCTGCCGGCAATCGTATTGGTGTACTACTACAAGAAAACTCCGAACGCCACTGCCAAAGGCTCATTGCTCGCCCTGCTCGGATCGGGCGTACTCGTAGCAGCCGTGCTTTATGGCATCGTGCCCGGTATCGTTAAAGTCGGCGGCTGGTTCGAACTGCTGTTTGTCAACGGACTCGGCATGTCGTTCAACTCCGGCGTCGTAGTCTATATCATTCTGCTTGCTGCCGCCCTTATCTGGGGTGTGTACGAAAGCTACACCGAAAAGAGCAGACTCCGCATGGCCATCTCATTCATTCTGACCATCGCCCTGCTGGGTATTCCATTCTACGGACACGGCGTAAGCAGCATCCTTATCGGTGTCGTAGTGATCGCAATTCTCGGCATCTACCTTGCTCCGCAAGTACAGGAAAAGATCAAAGAGAAATGGCGCATCTCCGCCCGTACCATGAATACAGCATTGCTGTGCACCATGATGATCGTGATCGGTTATTCCTCTTATGCACTGATCGTGATCCGTTCTACCGCCAACACACCGATGGACCAGAACTCTCCGGAAGATATCTTCACGCTGGGCGAATACCTCGGCCGTGAACAATACGGAACCCGTCCTCTCTTCTACGGTCCTGCTTTCTCCTCGAAAGTGGCACTCGACGTGAAAGACGGATACTGCGTCCCCCGCCAGTCACAGACGGGAAGCAAATACGTCCGCAAAGAAAAGACCTCACCGGACGAAAAGGACTCATACATCGAACTGCCGGGACGTATCGAATACGAATACGCGCAAAATATGCTTTTCCCCCGTATGTACAGCTCCGCGCACTCCTCACTCTACAAGCAGTGGGTAGACATCAAGGGGCATGACGTCCCATACGACCAATGCGGCGAAATGGTGATGGTGAACGTACCGAACCAATGGGAAAACATCAAGTTCTTCTTCTCCTACCAGCTCAACTTCATGTACTGGCGCTACTTTATGTGGAACTTTGCCGGACGGCAGAACGACATTCAGAGCAGCGGAGAAATAGAACACGGTAACTGGATCACCGGAATCCCGTTTATCGACAATCTGCTGGTGGGCAACCAGGAATTGCTTCCACAGGACCTCAAAAACAACAAAGGACACAACGTATTCTACTGCCTGCCGCTGCTGCTCGGCCTGATCGGACTCTTCTGGCAAGCATACCACAGCCAGCGGGGTATCCAGCAATTCTGGGTGGTGTTCTTCCTGTTCTTTATGACAGGTATCGCCATCGTGCTCTACCTCAACCAGACACCTGCGCAGCCGCGTGAACGTGACTACGCGTATGCCGGTTCGTTCTATGCCTTCGCCATCTGGGTGGGTATGGGAGTCGCAGGTATCATCCGTATGTTACGCGATTACTGCAAGATGAAGGAAGTTCCGGCTGCCGCTCTCGCGTCAGTACTCTGTCTGCTTGTCCCCATCCAGATGGCCGGACAGACATGGGACGACCACGACCGTAGCGGACGCTTCGTTGCCCGTGACTTCGGTCAGAACTATCTGATGACCTTGCAGGAAGAAGGAAATCCGATCATCTTCACCAATGGTGACAACGATACTTTCCCGTTGTGGTACAATCAGGAGACAGAAGGTTTCCGTACCGATGCACGTACCTGTAACCTCAGCTACCTGCAGACCGACTGGTACATCGACCAGATGAAACGTCCCGCCTACGACTCTCCGTCACTCCCGATCACTTGGGACCGTGTGGAATACGTCGAAGGACAGAACGAATACATCCCCATCCGTCCGGAAGTAAGGAAGAATATCGACCAGATGTATGCACAGGCAGACAGCGCGCTCGAAAACGGAAATCCGGAAGCGATGAACGAACTGAAAGAACAGTTCGGAGAAAACCCGTATGAACTGAAGAATATCCTCAAATACTGGGTTCGTTCGGATAAGGAAGGACTGCGCGTCATCCCTACCGACAGCATCGTAATGAAGATCGACAAGGAAGCTGTCCGCCGTTCCGGCATGAAGATACCGGAAGCACTGGGCGACTCCATCCCCGAATATATGACCATCTTGCTGAGAGACGCCAACGGCAATCCCAAACGCGCCCTCTACAAGAGCGAACTGATGATGCTCGAAATGCTTGCCAACGCCAACTGGGAACGTCCCATCTACATGGCTATCACCGTAGGCAGTGAAAACCACCTCGGCATGGACAACCACTTCACGCAGGAAGGTCTGGCATACCGCTTCACTCCGTTCGATACGGACAAGCTGAACAGCAAGATCGACAGCGAAAAGATGTACGACAACCTGATGAACAAGTTCAAGTTCGGCGGCATCGAGAAACCGGGCATCTACATCGACGAAAACGTGATGCGTATGTGCTACACACACCGGCGCATCTTCACACAGCTCGTAGGTCAGCTCATCAAGGAAGGCAAAAAAGACAAGGCACTCGCCGCACTCGACTACGCCGAGAAGATGATCCCGTCATACAACGTACCGTATGACTGGGCAAACGGCGCCTTCCAAATGGCGGAAGCCTACTACCAGCTGGGACAAAACGAAAAAGCGAACAAGATCATCGACGAACTTGCCAACAAGTCTCTCGAATACATGATCTGGTACCTCAGCCTGACTGATTACCAACTTTCCATCGCCAGCGAAAACTTCATGTACAACGCAGGATTGCTTGACGCAGAAGTACGCCTGATGGAGAAATACAAATCAGAAGAATTGGCTAAACATTACTCGGAACAACTCGACCAGCTATACAATGAGTACGTTGCGAGAATGAAAGGGAAATAAAAATTAGGTATTAAGTAATAAGTATTAAGTATTAACCATGCGGCTCATTGCGCAGTTTAATACTTAATACTTAATACCTAATACTTATTAATAAAGACTCTTATGTTTATAGAACAACCACCTTGGTTCTTCCGAGCGCTGTATCCACAAGCCATCTTCCGGATGGACCCAAACGAACGGGCAGTCTACCTGACTTTTGACGACGGCCCTATCCCGGAAGTTACCCCTTGGGTACTGGAGCTACTGAAGAAACACGATATTAAAGCTACCTTCTTCATGGTAGGCGACAATATCCGCAAACACCCGGACGAATACCGGATGGTGGTAGAACACGGACACCGCATCGGCAACCATACTTTCAACCACATCCGCGGCTTTGAATATTCCAATCCGGATTATCTGGCCAACACCAGACGGGTAGACGAAATTATCCACTCGGACTTGTTCCGCCCGCCACATGGGCACATGGGATTCCGGCAATATTACACCCTTCGCCACCATTACCGTATCATCATGTGGGATCTCGTAACCCGCGATTACAGTAAGCGAATGCGCCCGGAACAGGTACTGAACAACGTAAAACGCTACGTACGCAACGGTTCCATCATCACCTTCCACGACTCTCTGAAATCGTGGAACAACGGGAATCTGCAATATGCTCTCCCCCGTGCCATCGAGTTTCTGAAAGCGGAAGGCTATGTGTTCAAGGTATTCTAGCTGCCGGCAAAGAAACATTTTACCTGCCGACAGCAAGTTTTCTAATTACCGATAAGGTTTTCATCCATATCCATTATGAAAAAGCTCCTCTCCTCAGACCGAATCAAAGCCGAAGCACTACGCCTCGGCTTTTCCGCCTGCGGACTGGCGCCTGCCGAAGCTGTAGATGAAACTGTGGCTACCGCCTTCCGTCAATGGCTGGCGGACGGTTGCCAGGCAGAGATGGCGTATATGCAGAATTATGAGGATAAACGGCTCGATCCACGCTTGTTGGTGGAAGGGGCACGTACGGTTATCAGCGTGGCCCTAAACTATTATCCGGCGAAAAAACTTCCCGAAGGTGAGTATCAGATTGCATGGTATGCCTACGGGAAAGATTATCACGATGTGATGAAGGGGAAATTGAAGGAACTTTTTGAGTTTATAGAGAAAGAAGTTTCATTCTCCAAAGAAACAGACAGTACTATCGCCTCGACAAACAATATCAGCACATATACTGAAAACTACGCCTCAGCCCCCCAAGTCCCAGTATCCCAAACCTCCGCTTCTCCACTTCAAGGCCGCATATTCTGTGATACCGCTCCCATACTCGAACGTTATTGGGCATGGCGTACCGGCTTGGGATGGATAGGAAAGAATACACAACTCATCATTCCTCACGCCGGCTCCTGCTTCTTCTTAGGGGAAATTATTCTTGATAGGGAAGCTGACAATTATGACTCTCCACAACGAAATCAATGCGGTTCGTGTACACGTTGCCTGGATGCCTGCCCGACAAAAGCGCTGGAAGCCCCTTTCAGGCTCAATTCCGAGAGATGTCTTTCTTATCTTACCATTGAGTATCGTGGGGAACTTTCGCTCAATGTAGGCAAAAAAATGGGTAATAAAATATATGGCTGTGACGAATGCCTGAAAGCTTGCCCTTGGAATCGCTTTGCCACTCCTTGCCGGACAGCCGAATTTCAACCGTCTCCTTCTTTGTTAAGTATGAGGAAGGATGATTGGCATTCGCTGAGTGAGGAGCAATATAAAACCATTTTCAAAGGTAGTGCAGTGAAAAGGGCTAAGTATGGTGGATTGATGCGTAATATAAAGATTATTAAATAAATATTTAAATATTAAGAGCTACTACCTTACGATAATAGCTCTTAGGATCAATTAATGCAAGTTCTTCTCATAACAAACAGTTAAACCACTATATAAAAATAGTATTTCATGCAAAATATTATTCAGCATATTGCATCAAAATAGCAGGAAAATCAATAGAAAGTCCTGCATAATTTGCAGGAGACGGAACTCTTCCCTTAAATAATCCCATTGACATATATGCATCTGTAATATAAGCTAACGCAACCTGCCCATCATTCATTAATACAGGAGAAAGAATAATTTTTCCCTGTAAATACAAACCATCATCAGTTTTAGTTATTATTGAGCCGTACATCACTCCTCCTTGCCCATCAGACAAAGCATAATTTTGCTGCTGTGGAGTGGTTATAGCTAAAGCTCCATCTTGATAGGTGACCGCTAAAACAATCGTTGCTCCCAACAGCCTTGTCATTGGTAGCTGGAATATATAGCCATTACCACCCGGATTTTTAACAATTTGAGTATTTTCCTCTAATGAAAGAACTTGATTAATACCAAATGCTGTAGCAACGACTTTCACAACACCTGTCCATTGTCCCAATAAGTCATCAATATCGTACTGCAATAAAGCATATTCAATTTCACGAATGCCAGTAGTCACTTTTACAATGGCCGAACGAATTTTACCAGTGAGATTCTCTGTTGCAATAAACTTAAATCCATCACTCGTCATTTCATAGGATAACCATTGAGAAGCATCTGCTGGAATAGATACCTGAATAGGCAAATTACTCGACATTTCAACAGGGACCTCCTCTGCAGCATCTGTCAATGTGAAATAGGTAGCATCTCTATTATATTTCCAAATAGCTCCTTCCTGCAGTATGGTTGCTTGCTGCGTACTCACACCATCAGTTAAAACGATTTGTGCGCTACGCCCCGGATAACCCGTATTAGCATCTACAGAAATGGAAACTTTATGATCTGCAACTTCGATTACCTGACACCAATCGGCATTCACCGTAGCCGTGACAGTTCCAGTTGCTGCAAATTCGACAGTTCCAGTGCCACCACTAGCTTTCATATCCAAATCTGATTTTATAATTGTCAATTTTACAGTGGCAGCATCGTCATCTGAAGAACATCCTGCAACAAAAAATAAGCAGAATATTATTAAGTATAAATTCAGTACATTTTTCATAATCTAGTTTTTTATTTATTCCTCAACTTTCATAAAGACCATCTCTCCATACATACGTGCCACCCCTTGAACATATGAACTTTGACTATAATCAGGTGCCGAATAGCGGTCGAAGGCCATATAATCAGCTTTTGCACCACCTACTGCTTCGAATACCCCATCATCCTCAAATGTAAATCCAAACGGAGACTGTTGTACATTTGCCACAAAACCAAACATCAGACCTGCCTGATAACTAATATATGTAGGATAAAATCCCATGGCATAACAATATGTAGTACATCCCAAATAATATCCTGATATATAACCTACCTTTTGAGTCTTAAAGGACATAATTCCTTCACCTCTATCATAATCGAGCACTATATCACCAATTAGTCCCTTGAGAATATAACTCTTATTTTCTACATCCTCTATAATAGATATTGGTAATTCTTCGTCTGTCAAATTATTATCTTTATACATCTTGCAGGTAAGAGTATAATTACCTAGATAATCATTATATTTAATATATCCCTCCGGATAAATTCCTTTCATTTTAACGTTAGTTGCCCCCTCGTCAGTACAAGTAAAAAGCTCGGAGGAAGGGTCCCACACAAAATTTTGCACAGTTACTCCTGCCAGTGAAACTGGTTCCCGGAAACGAAAGCCATCGGTTGTAAAAAGGAAAGGAGATTGCTCTTGTACAATGTTACCACCATCATTATAGGCTATAACAAAAGTATAATTACTTCGCTGCGTCATACCAACTAAATTTCCATCAACCAACAACTGATATTGTATAAAGAAAGCATTCTCTTCTACGTCATTCACAGAGTTTATATATGCCTCCCAGTTCAAATCATCCGGAAGCGCATACATTACTATCGTATTTCCATACTTTTTGCCCTGCATTACAATTTTCTCGGCTGAAGCTTCTTTTATAATAAACTCATAATCTCCTTGCAGGTTGGCATTTGGGTTGGAACCTCCGCCTTGTGGCTTGGCATATGCATGAATAAAAGCATTATAAGTGTCGAATGTAAGCATAGTAGCTTCCTCCGATACAACCTTATAAAGAGAGGAAATAGTCTCATCGCCTTCGTATCCTTGAGATGCCATTGTAACTCGCTGACCATCAAACTTGCACAGAAGAGTTATGCCTCCCAAAGCATAGTCCTGACCTATGTAATATTCCATTCTCCAACCATTAGATGCCGATTCTAATAGCTCACTATATTGCTTCACTTCCTCTGTTGCACGGTTCGCTGAAGAATCATCAAAATAATCCTCTTCCTGGAAAAGACAGGATTGCAAACCAAAGCATACAAGAGCCATCAACAAATAAATCATTATATTCTTTTTCATAATCTTCCTGTTTTATTCAATAGTACTTAAATCCAGCTCCGGAATTTCTTGCTGACGCCTTAACACAATCTCACGCAAATCATCTAAATTAATACCCCAAGTTTCAAGCATATAATTGTATACAATAGTAAACTTCTGATTAATAATAGCCGCTCCGGCAGTTCCGGCAACCTTCAGCATATTATCCCAGTAAGCCTGATCGTGAGTAACATACATGGCGATATTCTCTACAAAATCTTCTCTTGCCTCACTCATCGCATATGCCGTCACAAATCCTTCCGGCCATGCATCCGCATCCTCTCGCAAATATGAATTTCCATTTTCAGCAACATAGAAATACCAGTCGGAACCAACATATTTTCCTTCGGTAATGCGATCAAACGATGGGTCATAATTACGCTTCTGATGCAGGATATGTGCAAATTCATGGTGCATCGTCTTAAAGTAATACTCATTCAAAACTTCGATATCGACATTCTCAAAGTCCAGACTGTTCACTTCGTACAATGTTATCTTCTTTCCTCCCTCGGCAGTACCCAACACCTTCGTACCACTGCTATCATAAGCCGGAGAACCTATCAAGTGAAAAGTTTTTGGCACATAAGACCGAAGAAAAGCCGGTCCGGCAAGTTCAGTATATGCCTCCATCCATACATGCTTGATAATCTTGGCCAAAGCAACCGATTTATCGTAATCCGCCGGTACCAGATTATATTTGTGATCACTTTCAATATCTTGCATACGATACTTGAAATCAACGTTATACGGATATGTATAATTAGCAAGCAACCATTCATCAAAACCATTATGTTCCATTGGCTCTGTTGAAAAAATACTATGCTTGGTGTCAATATCATCGCCATTATTACAGGCTCCCCAAAGAATGGGCAAAACAGCCGTTAGTATATAAATATAATATTTCTTCATATTATTTCCTCCTTTTAATTTTCAGTACGTGGATTGGGTTGCATTCCTGCCAGAACTACACTCTTAGGAATTTGCATAGCACGTCTTGCGTCATTTACCGGCATTTCATCTGTTACGACTATATTGTTATTAGCAATAGAACGGCGATAGATAACAATTCCATAACGTTTAATATCCGGCCAGCGCAGACCTTCGTGCAAAGTAGCAATACGTCTCATATGCAGAATGCAGTGAATAAAGTTCTCCTGTATACCTGATTCAATAGTAAAATCAGGCTGAAGCTTTTTCTTGGGAGTCGGATTTTGTGTCGGATTGTAATAATCCATCTTATCATAATACTCATTTATCATCCCCGGAGTTAAAGTTTGCTTATTAGAAGTATATGCTTTCTCCCATGTAGTAAGATCTGCAGCAGCCATTGGATAGTTCTTTTTCAGCGTATAAGCCTCAGCCCTGCAAAGCAAAGTCTCGTCTGTAGAGAAAATCACAGGCATATAATACAGGTAGTCACCAGCATAATAACCGCCCTTTCTCAACATACTGCATTCATAGCCCGATGTTGTAAAAGGCTGCATATACATGCGGTCAGGGATACCCCATAATCCGGAAGAACGTGATGTTTCGTAAGAAGCAATTAACTTATTATGTAGATAACGTTTTCCTGTCATGTAATTACTCAGAATAATACCCCAGTTAGATACGGTACTACCTATCAACAAGTTAGCCTTACTTGTAGAAGCAATATATGCGTCGGGCTGTACATTATCATTAGCAGAGAGTTTTCCCAACGCTTCCCAATCCCGTAATTCGGCAGCAGGATCACTTCCCAACACACGATCTGCATATTTTATCACCTCATCACAATTAGAAAAGTCAGGCTTCATATAATAAAGATAGAAACGTGCAGCAAAAGCATATGCAGCTTTCCTTGTGAAATGATATTTCGGCACAGAATAACTATCATCGGAAATAAGAGCCATACCATCTAATAAGTCCTTCTCAATCTTCTCATAAGTCTCCTGCAAAGTACCCCGCCCGTATTGTGGTTGCACAGTTGTTTCAACTTTAGTCATATAAGGAATACCTAATTCCTGTGATGCATGAGTATTATAAGCATTACAAAAAATATTTGCTAATACAAAATGATTGTACGCCCGACAAACAAGAGCCTCTCCTCGCTGCGGCATCAACGATTCCGGATTTCCCCGTTTCTCAATCTCTTCCAAAGCCATGTTAGCAGAAGCAATAGCTATATAATGGGTTTCCCAAAGATTTGTAGGCGTATCCTGATATTCTTCCTGGGTATCTTTCCAGTTATAGCACTCTTCCTCAGATAACTTATAATAAGAATATCTGGCACTGTTATCGTCGGTATTATCACTATAAAGTTCAAACAGTTCATTCGCAGATCCTTCCGGATAAGCAGAAACAAGCATTTTAGCTATTTTTTGCTCAGAATTCAGCTCCGTCCGGTTATCTGGTAATTCGTCAAGAAAATCATTACAAGAGCTACCGACAATAGCAAGCGTTGCGATGAACAATGGAATATATAATTGATTTCGTCTCATCTTTAATCTTTTTTTTTATTATTAAAATCATTCTCTTACAATCCTAAACGCAGAGTTAATGTAAACTGACGTGGCACCGGTGAAGCTACACCACCAGTATTAAAGAATTCAGGATCTTGACCATTCAATTTCTTATCTGCATAAATAAGGAATAAATTAGTTGCCTGTAACTTCAAAGAAAGATTGGAAATCTTCGCAGCAGAAATCCAGCTCTTAGGAAACTCATAAGAAAGTGAGATTTCTTTCATACGGATAAAATCACCTTTTGCAATTCGCTCTGTAGAATAATTGTAAGCATTGTAAGCTTTATACAATGTTCGGTTTGCTTCATATTGCGGATTACTCAAGATTGCAGGAATATTAGTCTTTGCCTCATCCCCAGAAAGCGTCCAACGATTCTTGAATTCACGAGGCATAGCACTCAAATCGGAATATTTATAATTAAAATATGGATTCAAACGAACAACATTACCAAATGAATAAGTCATGAATACATTGAGTTTAAACCCTTTATATGCAAAAACGTTACCGAAACTACCAGTTATTGTAGGATCTGTCGGACCTTCATATTTCAAATAATCTAACTTCTCACGTTCCTGGAAATTAATATCAGTCGATGTTATATTTCCATTGATATCGAACATAGGAATACCTTTTTCATCCAAACCTGCAAAAGGAATGGAGAAAAGCCCGCGCACAGGATATCCTTCACGTGCAAATCCATTTCCCGAAACAAGTTCCATCATACGAGTACGTCCTCGCAAATCAGTAACTTCATTCTTAGCATGAGAAAAAATAAAATCAGAATTCCATGAGAAGTCTTTCGTTTTAATATTGCTGGTTGAAAGGGTAAATTCAATACCATGTGACTTCATTGTAGCTACATTGGCATATTTATAAATAGTACCTCCCACTCCTTGTGTTGGAATCAACCCAATCAGGTCATAGTTATTGCGCGTGTACCAGTCAGCTGAAAGATTAATGCGATTATTAATAAAACCTACATCCACTCCTATATTCAATTCATGCTTCTTTTCATACGTTAATTCACTATTTTCCAAATCCACTATATGAAGACCCGTTTCTTGAATATCAGTGAAAGGACGATAAGGTGAATAACTCTTAATAATAGCTTGTGAATTTGTTACATCAGCCGGACCACGATCAGCTGTCAATGAGTAAGATGCCTTAAATGTCAAATTTGAAAGCGTTGGTTGAAGTGATTGGAAGAATTTCTCTTCATGAACATTCCACGCTGCAGAAAGATTCCACGTTGGCAGCCAACGAGCAGAACGGCTACGCCCCATTCTATTAGTTCCTTCATAGCGGAAAGTACCATTCAGCGTATAACGTCCGTCATACGAATAAGTAGCATTTGCAAATGTAGCTACACTCCGATATCTAGTATGCCCCATAGAATAATACTTTTCTCCAGTCTCAATACCTTTCTTAAAATACTGATAAACATATGATGGAATCTCACCCATAGAATATTGCATACCCCATCCTTGGAATGAAGAGTTAGAGCGTTGAAGATCATTTACTTCCATTCCTGCAAAAAGATTAGTTATATGCTTTTCTGCAAATAGATGATTCCAGGATACAATACCACGGAAATCCAGTCCCAACATCTTACGATCTTGACGCTGATAAATACCTCCTTCAGGAAGAATCGAAATAGGTAATGCATATGGGTTATCTGGATTCTTATACAACCAGTCGTTTTCATCACGAATAGTAGCATCGTCCAATCCCGTACGATAAGCAATTGCTTGATTAGAATCATCCATTATATTATGTTCTTGTGATGATGATTGATAACGCACAGCACCCAGCGCACTGACTTCCAGGCCCTGCAACACCTTCCATTTCAACTCCCCCTGGAACTTTACATCAACAACATTCAACTCAATAAAATTATTGTCCAATTCACGGAGAATATTAAATGGAGCATAATTAGCCACATAATCTGTATTAGGGTCTAATGTACGCGAAGTATTCAGTGCGTATGAATAGGGGTTGATATCAAAATCACGTGTAACCTGACCTGCCGCAACGTCCAATGATGAGTTCATGGTACCTGGTGCATTCTGTTTACGGTAAGAAGCACTTGATATCAAATTTATGCTTAGGTTCTTTAAGATATTATAAGTCGTATTCAAATTGGCTGTATAACGTTTCACTTCACTCTGCTTATACCATCCCGGATCAAGCATGGCACTCAATGACGCATAAAAAGATGATTTATCAGAACCTGAAGTAATACTTACAGAGTGATTCTGTGAAATATTATTTGAGAATAATACATCAAACCAGTCGGTATTACGCATTTCGGCTTCGGTCAAATAAGCATTACGTGCTTCTAAAGTATTCATCAGCCCAAATTGACCATTCGTTTCATTAAACTGGTCGATCAGTTTATACATACGTCCGTACACACCTGAATTCTTTGCACGAAATAAATCAGCACTATTCAACCAACCTTTTTGCTCCAATTCTTTATATATTCCCATTTGCTCCTGAGAATTCATAATATTGAACTCTTTGTATGAGGGCACCATACGCGTAGTAAACTCACCCGTATAATTAATTTTGCTGACTCCGGCTTTACCTTTCTTTGTAGTAACAACGATTACACCTGCCATTGCACGTGCACCATAGATTGAGGTTGCTGAACCGTCTTTCAAAATCTGAAAGCTCTCAATATCATCGGAATTTAAACCAGCAATAGCCGAACTAATCAGAGTTTCAGCATCACCAGAAGATAAATCATCAGGTCCCACATCAATAGCATCTTCCATAATAACTCCATCCACCACCCATAATGGTTTGGAGCTACCATAAATGGAGGTAGCACCACGTACACGAATTTTAGGAGCAGTACCAAACGTACCGGATACGTTCTGGACTGACACACCCGCAGCACGCCCTTCAAGTCCACGGCTAATATCAGGGAGACCATCCAATTTTACATTATCAGCTGTTAATTGTTGAGTTGCACCAGTAAAAAGGCGTTTGTCCATTTTTTGCATGCCGGTTACCACTACTTCCTCCAGAACTTCTGCATCTGGTTTCATCAGAATTCTTATTGTTCCTGTTTTGATAGGAATCTCCTGAGTTTTCATTCCAATGTAGCTAATTTTCAAAGTTCTAGCAGAACTTATTTTATTTTCTCTTTTTTACGTAACACATAATTGTATCATATTCTCCTATAACCTATTTTCATACTAATTATTTATATCTAATATAATTTTTATATTATTCAAGGCTTAGTTAAAGATAAAAAGGAAGTGTTTAGATGACATAATGATTATTTGAACAAGGCTAAATTTGCACAGGCTGACATAAATGTGACATTATGATAGTTTGATGATATATATTTATCTTCATAACTATCATAATGTATTTACAATAGTTTTCAAATTTATTTTGAATAATTGTTTTGTATTTATAAATATGTGCTTATATTTGCAAAATAGTACTAAGCGAAAATAAGCGACTTACTAATTCTTATAATAATAAAGAGTGTTTATGAAAAGAAAATTAATGCTGTTATTGGCCTGCTTGCTGGCAAGCATAGGTCTAGTGATTGCCCAAACACCTAAAAAGGTGACAGGTGTCGTCATTTCTGAGGAAGATGATCAGCCTGTTGTGGGAGCATCCGTATTAGTGAAAGGTACAACGATGGGAACAGTCACCGATATCGATGGTAAGTTTACCATAAACGATGTACCAAGTTCTGCTAGAACTTTGAAAATTAGCTACATTGGAATGAAAACTCAGGAGATTCCTATCAAAACAGGAACAATAAGAATTCTGATGAAACCAGATGCAGAAGTTCTGGAGGAAGTAGTGGTAACCGGTATGCAAAAAATGGACAAGCGCCTTTTCACGGGAGCTGCAACAAAACTTGATGCAGAAGGCGTAAAACTTAATGGTATGGCAGATATCAGCCGTGGTCTTGAAGGCCGTGCTGCGGGTGTGTCAGTCCAGAATGTATCCGGTACATTTGGTACAGCTCCCAAAATCCGCGTTCGCGGTGCTACCTCCATTTATGGTAGCTCCAAACCATTATGGGTAGTGGATGGAGTTATTATGGAAGACGCTGTAGAAGTCAGCGCTGATCAACTATCTTCAGGCGATGCTGAAACTCTAATTAGTTCGGCTATTGCTGGTCTGAACGCAGATGATATTGAAAGCTTTCAGATTTTGAAAGACGGCTCAGCAACCTCAATCTATGGCGCACGTGCAATGGCAGGTGTAATCGTTGTTACTACAAAGAAAGGTAAAGCTGGAGTCAGTAGAATAAGCTATACCGGTGAATTTACTACCCGTTTAGTACCAAGCTACAATGACTTTAACATCATGAACTCGCAAGATCAGATGGGAGTATACAAAGAAATGCAACAGAAAGGCTGGTTAAATTTCGCTGAAACCTCCCGAACTGCAGAAAGTGGTGTATACGGAAAGATGTATCAGTTAATTAACACATACGATCCTACTACCGGACAATATGCGTTATTAAATACTGACGAAGCTAAAAATGCCTATCTACGTGAAGCTGAAATGAGAAATACCGATTGGTTTGACACACTTTTCTCTCCCAGTCTAAGTCAGAATCATTCTGTAAGTCTTAGCTCTGGTACAGAAAAGTCATCGTTCTATGCTTCTTTAAGTGCTATGCACGATCCGGGATGGTACAAGCAAAGTGGAGTTGATCGCTATACAGCCAACTTAAATATGAATCATAATATCTTAAAGAACCTAAGCATAAACTTGATATCAAGTGCTTCTTATCGTAAGCAAAAAGCACCGGGAACTTTAGGACAAGACATTGACCTAGTAAACGGTCAGGTAAAACGTGAATTTGACATCAACCCCTATTCATATGCATTGAATACTTCACGTACATTAGACCCAAACACTTATTACACCAGCAACTATGCTGATTTCAACATTCTGAACGAATTGGACAACAATTACATGGAACTGAACATTGCAGATTTAAAGTTCCAAGGCGAGTTGAAATGGAAACCAATTACCGGATTAGAGCTAAGCGCTTTGGGAGCCGTGAAGTATCAATCAACTTCACAGGAGCACAACATTAAAGACCAGTCAAACCAGGCATCGGCTTATCGTGCAGGTCTAGATGACAAGACAATTATGGACCGCAATCCATTTCTTTATAAGAACCCAGATAATCCATATGCACTACCGATCTCTATCTTACCGGAAGGTGGTATTTATCAACGTAGAGACTATAAGATGCTAGGTTACGACTTCCGAGCTACAGCTAGTTGGAACCACGTATTTAATGATATACATATCACTAACTTCTTTGCAGGAACAGAAATCAACTCTACAGACCGATCAAAGAATTACTATCAAGGGTGGGGTATGCAATACTCAATGGGCGAAATACCCTACTATGTATATGAATTCTTCAAAAAAGGTATCGAAGACGGCAATAATTACTACTCATTGAGTCAGACCCGTAGCCGTAGTGCCGCCTTCTTCGCCAATGCTACCTACTCTTATAAAGGTCGTTATACTGTGAATGGAACAGCCCGCTACGAAGGTACCAACCGTATGGGTAAGAGCCGCTCGGCACGTTGGTTACCTACATGGAACGTATCAGGAGCATGGAATGCCCATGAAGAAAAATTCTTCAGCAATTTAACTTCTGTTCTTTCACACTTTACACTGAAAGCATCTTATTCGTTAACAGCCGACCGCGGTCCGGCAGACGTAACGAACTCACAGGCTATTATAACCAGCTATAGTCCTTATCGACCATTTACTTCTATCCAGGAGTCCGGATTGTATATTAAGGAACTAGAAAATAGCGAATTAACTTATGAAAAGAAGCACGAGTTGAATATTGGTGCCGACATGGGCTTCTTGAATAACCGCATTAATTTAGCTGTAGACTGGTACAAACGTAACAACTACGACTTGATTGGTATCGTTAATACACAAGGCGCAGGTGGACAGATCCTGAAGTATGCAAATATCGCTTCAATGAAATCACATGGTATTGAATTCACTTTATCAACTAAGAATATTAAAACAAAAGATTTCAACTGGAACACCGACTTTATATTCTCTAATGCAAAAAATGAAGTCACTGATTTGAAACAAAATGCGAATGTGATGGAGCTTATTTCCGGTAATGGATTCGCTAAACAAGGCTATCCGGTTCGTGGGCTATTCTCTATCCCATTTGTAGGTCTCGACAAAGATGGTATTCCAGTCATTATAAATGAAAAGGGCGAAGCGACTAGTACCGATATAAATTTCCAGGAACGCCAAAATACTGGTTTCCTGAAGTATGAAGGTCCGACTGATCCTACCATTACAGGTAGTTTGGGTAATATGTTCTCATACAAAGGTTTCCGTTTGAATTTATTTATCACTTATTCATTTGGAAATGTTATCCGTTTAAATCCCGTATTCAAAGCATATTATTCGGATCTAACGGCAATGACTCGTGAATTTAAAAATCGATGGACACTCCCCGGAGACGAAGCAAAGACTAATGTTCCTGCTATTTTGAGCAAACGTATGTACGACAGCAATGAAGACTTGAAGTATGCCTACAATGCTTACAATTATTCAACAGAACGCATTGCAAAGGGGGATTTTATCCGTCTGAAAGAAATCTCACTGGCTTATGACTTCCCCAAAGCATGGATCAACCCATTGAAGTTAACAGACCTCTCGCTGAAAGTCCAAGCCACCAACCTTTTCTTAATCTATGCGGATGATAAGCTAAATGGTCAGGACCCGGAATTCTTTAATGCAGGTGGTGTTGCCTCACCGGTTCCCCGCCAATTTACTATTACTTTAAGACTGGGGTTATAATTTAAAATAAGAACGAATATGAAGAAATACATAATAATGGCCAGTGTGGCCGCGCTCGCAATAGGGCTCTCATCGTGTTCTAATTTCTTAGATGAGCTTCCCGACAATCGTACCGAGCTGAATGAAAACAATGTTGGCAAAATATTACTTTCCGCCTATCCTACTACAGCAATCTGTGAGATGGGGGAAATGTCATCAGACAATACTGATGCTTATCCGAATCGCTTTTCTTCTTTCAACCGTTTGCAAGAAGATCTCTATAAGTGGGCAGACTCTGCAGAACAAGATCAGGACTCTCCCCATGCACTTTGGGAATCTTGCTATATGGCAATCTCTGCCTGCAACGAGGTTTTGAAAGTGATTGAAGACGCAGGAAATCCAGCTTCTCTTAGCGCTGAAAAGGGAGAAGCCCTAGTATGTCGCGCCTATGCTCATTTTTTACTTGCCAATATATTTTGTAACGCTTATAGCAGCCAAGCAAGTTCAGACTTGGGTATCCCCTACATGAAAACGATAGAGACAACCGTAAGCCCTGATTATCAACGCGGAACTCTAGAGGAGGTATACCAAAATATTGAGAAAGATCTATTGGAAGGTCTAGATCTAGTTACTGATATTTATGCAGTCCCCAAATATCACTTTACAAAGAAAGCAGCTCAAGCTTTTGCTGCACGCTTTTACTTGTACTATGTAAAATCGGATAAATCCAATTATACTAAGGTGATCGATTACGCAACAAAAGTATTAGGAAGCAATCCAGCCACCTCTGTACGCGACTGGAAATCTTTGGGTGCACTAGACATAAATGGCAGTGTTCAGCCAAATGCTTATGTAGATGCAACGAATGGCGCTAACTTATTATTGGTCAGTGCAGGTTCTTATTGGGGATATGTTCATGCACCTTATGGACTAGGCGAAAGATACGCCCATGGACCGAAAGTAGGCAATGAGACATGCAATTCTGTTGGTCCTTGGGGAAGTGACTATTACATGGGTGTTTGGAGCAACTCAAGTGCACTGCCGACCAAAATCGTTGTTATGAAAATAACTCAATATAAAGAAGTGGTTGACGCAGTAGCCGGAACAATCAACGGACACATGATCAATGCAGCATTTACTACAGATGAAACATTACTCTGTCGTGCAGAAGCTTATGCGATGAAAGAAATGTATCCACAGGCAATTGCTGATTTAAATATATGGCGAGAAGCATACACACGTTCTACTACCCCGCTTACCACAGAATCTATAAACGATTTCTACGGAAGCATGGAATATTACACTCCTACTGAATCTACAGTTAAGAAAAAATTGAATCCCGACTTTACTATAACAAATGAAACACAGGAAAATGTAATCCACTGCATACTTCATGCACGACGTTTAACAACTTTACATGAAGGGTTACGCTGGCAGGATATTAAACGCTACGGTATTACTATCTATCGTCGTTTAATGAATGATAATGGTACTATTACCGTCACAGATAAGCTGGAACCCAATGATCCTCGTCGAGCAATACAGATACCGAGCGATGTTATTTCAGCCGGATTAAAACCAAACCCTAGAACTAAATAAAAATCGATAAGTTATGAAAAAATATATAATATATACATTGATCGTTACTATAGCCGTTTTTTTAGGCTCATGTAATAAAGATGATATTGATACCAAACGCAGTATATTTGATCCTACTGAAGTTTATGAGCCCAACGAGTTTGACAAATGGCTACTTGACAACTATGTTTACACTTATAATATCCAGGTAAAATATCGTCTGGATGACAATGAAACGGATGTAGAATATCATCTGGTTCCAGCCAAGTATGACAACGCAATTACATTGGCTAAGATTGTAAAATTTGTATGGATGGAAGCTTATGACGAAATATGGGGAATTGACATGACCCGTACGTATGTCCCTAAGCTACTCCAGTTCATTGGAAATGTTGCTTATACCGAGTCAGGTATGATCCTCGGACAAGCTGAAGGAGGAATGAAAGTAACCCTGTTTCGTGTAAATGAAATAGATAAAAACAATCTCAGTGTAGCTCAATTAAATGAGTACTATTTCAAGACAATGCATCATGAATTTACACATATTCTTAATCAGAAAAAAGCCTATGATACATCATACGATCGTATATCGGAATCCGACTACGTAGGTTCAAGCTGGTATAGGGTATCTGAGTCGGTTGCTCTGCAAAAAGGATTTATCTCTCCTTATGCAATGGACCGTGCTACGGAAGATTTTGCGGAGATGGTTGCTATTTATGTCACCAATGACGCTAGTACTTGGGAAGATATGCTAGCAAGTGCCGGCACAACAGGAAGACCGATCATAGAAAAGAAATTTGAGATTGTATTTGATTACATGCTCAATTCCTGGGGACTTGATTTAGACAAATTGCGCGAAATTGTTTTGCGCCGGCAAAGTGAAATTACCGAATTAGATTTAAGTACGCTTTAATAATTGTAGGATATGAGAAAGATTAAAATATATGGCTTACTGACTTGCGTTTGCCTGATGATGCAATCGTGTCTGTTTAATGAAGATGATATCTTTGATGAATCTTCTGCACAACGGGCTATAGCCTCCGTCAACGAATGTCAGGAGATTTTAAAGGGCGCAGCCAATGGGTGGTTACTCGAGTATTATACAGGAGAAGACGGAGAATATGGTGGCTTCAATGTTTTGGCACGATTTGATGGCAATAATGTAATTATGGCTGCAGATTTCGCTACAGATAATTACGAAATTGGAGAAGAATCTACTTCCTTGTATAAAGTTGAATCATACCAGGGAACAGAATTAAGTTTTGATTCATACAATGAATTAATTCACGAATTCTGTGAACCGAGTGGTTATAATTCACCAGGATATGCCGGAGATTATGAGTTCGTCTTCAGAAGCGTTTCAAAAGAAAAGATCGTACTGACTGGGAAAAAACATGGAGTAACGTTGATCATGACACCTCTGCCTGCTGAAACAAATTGGCAAGAGAAACTGACCAATATTGCCAATGTCGTTTCACAGGCTTCATATGTAACCTATAAGTTAATTGTGAATGGTCAGGAAATAACTAAAATGGGACAGGAAGAGCATGCCTTCTCAGTTACCAAAGTAGACGAAACCGGTGAAACAACCGTAAGTCTATATCCGTTCATATATACAGAGGAAGGCATTAAAATGTATGAACCATTAGTAGTTAATGGAGTAGAAATAAACAACTTCAAATGGGATAATGAAAACCTTACATATATTTGTACAGATACAGGTGTAGATGCAAAAATAGAATTCTATTGTCCGGAAGGATATCTCAACTATTTAGGCAACTATATACTACAATTAGCAAATGGGCAACGTATACAACTTGAGCTCAAACAAAAAATGATAGGAAAATCATTTGCAATGAATTTTGCTTTGAGTGGTACTCCTATTGAATTTGTCTATAACTATAATATGACAACAGACTGTATTGATGTACCTTCTCAGACAGTTGGCGTATATCAAGGTTACAACGTATTATTATATCCAGGAATTCCCGGAGGCAATTTCTATGCAGATGACTCAGCTGTATTCCAAGGACGTATTGCAAATACAGATCCGCTTACAATTAAGTTCACTTATGTAAACAATCCTATTTGCACCCTTATGTTGCTGGTATATCAAAAAACAGACGGTTGGTATGGATTCTCTACAATGTTCCAAGATGTAACATTGATAAAAGTTGATTAATTAACAAATAGCATATTATGAAGAAAATAACAAGCATATTTGCATTATTATTATGCGTATTCGTCTTCTCATGTAGTAACGACGACGATAAAGAAACATCTTCTTTGCAGATTGTTAGCTCAAATGTCACATTTGAATCTGCTGGAGGAACCGGTACAATAAAAGTTAACGCAATAAGTGAAATTACTGCTACCTCCAATAAAGATTGGTGTACCGTAAGCGTGAATGGAGATATTATAAATGTTTCTGTCATTGAAAATAATGATATGTCCGGACGTACGGCAGCTGTAACCATAACAGATGGTGAAGCATCCACTTTGGTTCCTGTTTCACAGGGTGGCTGTGTTATTCTGTATAATAAATCAGAATTGGGGCATGCTTTTACTTATGCAGGTGGTTCTGCTACAGTATCTTTCTCAACCACAGCATCTTATTCAATAGAAGTACCCGCCGAAGCCCAAAGTTGGTTATCATACACACTTGACGAAGAAAACAGAACTATAACATTTAATGTTGCTGCGAGTGCTGATAAAACCCCACGAGGAGCGGCAGTTAAAGTTACCGCAGGTAAAAAAACGATTTACTATCATCTTGGAGAGTATGAATTGAAAGACATCGCAGGCAAATGGAGAGTATCCTTTGTTGATGGAGATGATAGTACTCTAGCTGGAGAAATAGAAGTAGTTCAGGATGAAGAGGAACCTACCATCTTCTACTTGTCAGGTATTTCCAATTTCTTTGACCTACCGTTAATCTATAATGGAGAGGCCTTACTCACAATGGGAGGTCTTAATTTAGGAACATATGCTGGGAGATATAACATCTATACAGTAACATTGTCTGAAGGTGGATATGTCAGTTGGGATATGTCAACACAATATGTTGCTTATCCGTCATCCATCAATGGCAAATTTGCATTGGTATTTGGTGATAATGGTTCCTGGGATGGAGACGTAGTCAATGGCATTGCCTACTGGGCATTCTCCGGTGCTGCGGGAACAGGAAGTGCAGGATGGTTGGAGAAATTCAACGCTCTTACACTAAGCAAATAAGACGGCAAGCGTGCTTAGCTAAGTCTGTCTCTCTAACATGTATAAGATTTAGCTTTACATTAATTATTCATATAAAGGGTGTTCAACATTGGACACCCTTTACATTATCCTTTTCCATATAAAAAGCAATACAAAAGATGATGTTATTATTAAATTAATTCGTATCTTTCGGACACACAAAAAAGTTAAACCAACAATCACACATATGAAAATGATTCTTTTCCGACTAATATGTTTAAAGACATGCCTACTATTAATCCCTGTACTTTACGCACAAAACAACTATCGTCCGGGATTTATCATCACTGTTCAGAAAGACACAATATATGGAGAAATCGACTACCGTACAGATAAGATGAATGCTAAACGCTGCGTCTTTCAATCACAAGGTAATGATACCGAACCAGTAACCTATCATCCTTTCGAAATCTTGGGATACCGTTTTACAGACGACGGTAAATACTATGTCTCCAAGAACATAGAATTGAAATACGGTGTCTCTACCCCCGTCTTTCTCGAATATTTGCTACAAGGAATGAAAAGCTTGTACTACTATGAGACAGAAGATAACATACCAATCTATTTTGTTGAAGATAATAATACCCTTGTAAAAATAGATGCGCCCAAACTGTCCAAGCAGGCTACCAATATACAGTTTAAAGGCCAGACTGACCGATATATTCCCCTTCTTCATTACGCATTCAAAGACTGCCCAAGCCTGGCTCCCCAAATAGACCGGGCTCGTTTCAGCCGAAAGGAGATGATAAAAATCACAAAAGAATATCATTATGCAATGTGTACCAGTAATGAAGATTGCATTGAATTTGAAGCAAAAGAAGATAAACGTTCAATACAGTTAGATATAACTCCTTATGTAGGAGTTATTCAATATAATGTACCATCGGGTAGTCCGATCGGGCTCTATAGCTCACCCGAACTATCTTACCTGGCAGGAGTCACTTTAGCTATCAGCAATAGACGGTGGATGAGTTCGCTCAGTGGTTGTTTTGATGTGTCTTTTTCCCGCATAACATCCTCTGCAAGATCATTGAATAATGAAAATTCATCCACTATATTTAAACATAGCGGAACAATGTTTTCGGGTAAGTTAGGAATACGCTATACCTATCCGAAAGGAATGGCGCGACCATTTGTTGAGCTTGGAGCAGACTTCAGTGGAATGATCAATGCCAAGATAAAGATAAATGATAAGAGCGAGAGATGGCTGGATGGTGTCTACCCTGGCTATTACGCCAATGCGGGAGTAAACTTCAAACTTTCGCGGAAAAACAAACAAATGATATGCATACGCGCTCAATTCAAAGGCTTAAGAGACATGATGGAAAAATCAGCCCTCGTTAATGGATGGTCAGGAGTGATAGGATATACATTTTAAGTACTGCATTATTCGTTTATATAGTACTCACACTAGGAAATCTCTTATAAAACCGTTTTTCTTGTTATACCCATATTCTACCCGACAATAAAACTCCCCTTATTTCAGCCTTTCGAATGAAATAAGGAGAGCCTTATATAACTGGGTTATCAGCTATTAATACTTGACTTCTCAGGTATTAATAACTGACGCGACAAGTATTAATACCTGAGAAGTCAGATATTAAGACCTGTCGTGACATATTAGAATGCTTGTACCAGAGTTTATTAACTACCGTCTTAGTAAGTCACCGTCAACGGTGTACGCACCTTCTGCGCATACTCAGCCATATACGCATTCCACGCATCAACCGTCTTGATAGCAGCCTTATCCCAGGCAGAACCCCAGTAATAAGTATATTCCGAGCCCGGTTCATACTCGCTGATTGCCAATACATGACCGTCAGCTCCACCGCGCAGCTCCTTCTTCTCCTTTTCCGGGAAAAGAACGGTCTTTGCCTCTTTTACCAGTGAAGGAAATGCAGCGCCGATAAATATCTCACCGTTACCGCCGCTTCTGTCGGTTGTAGGGTCTACATAGGTGATATAGCCGTTTGCAGCGTCTGCTGTAACCACACCGTCCGGTTCACGAAGAACGATTCCGGTAGTCACAGGCATCGCTTCTTTCAGGTTAGTATACGAAACAACGGTTTTATTCAGGTAAGAACCAGCATCCAATGTGATGACACGCGTTTCCACCACGTTAGAATCGCCACGAACAGTCAACGGATTAAATTCCAGCTTCACTGTGAAACGCAGCGGGCCATTATCAAGGATTTCCTGTGTCCGATAGCAATAAGGATAGATAATCGTATCACCCGCCATCAGAGCGGCTGTACCGCAGCCCAGCGTAGGACCTACGGCATAACAATCCATTCCGTAGCCGTGGTCAATGTGATAAGAGATGGCATTTTGCAGTTCGGCAGCCGCTTTAGGGTCTGTCTTTTTCAGTTCGGCAATTCTGGCACGCTTTTCCTTATCCAGTTCTTCAGCGTAAAGGCTTTCAAGAATCGGTTCCGTAGCGTTATACTTCGTAAAGAGGTCGTAGCCGAAACCACGTTCACCACGCTTCTGCAAGGCAGGGCCATAGGCACGGTATCCGCCCAGGTCATTCTCCCATGCCACATCGTCCAAACGTTCAGGATAATAGCGGCCGCAGGCAATTACATTATACGGGTCGGGAGTACCGGATTGGATAGTATAAGTGGCTGTGCCATTTGCTTTCACCGTAGCCGGGAAAACCACTTTCTCGTCATACGTCACTTGATAAGGTACTTGCTGGCCATCTTCACCAAGCACTACGATCTGAGCCGTATCAGCCAGCTGCAGCTTGGCTGTAACGTCACTCATCGGAACTTCAACCATTTCACCTGTGCGCTCCAACGCCAGAGGATTGGTCACTGTAACCGTCATTGACTGCTTGCTGTCAGCACAAGAGGCAAAACCCATCAGGGCAATAGCAGCCAAAATAAATATCTTCTTCATATTATACACAACAAATAAGGGGATAGAATCAGGTAAAAAAACGAAAGGGGATAAATGTAAACCGTAAACTATTCAACAGAAAAACGATAAGGTGACAGGCGGTAAAGAATCTCCTTACCACCCTATCACCTTATAATAATCTCTTGTTATCGTTATTTCGGCTGTTTTCCGATATAAGCCAGGATACCACCGTCTACGTAAAGAACATGACCGTTTACAGCGTTAGAAGCCTCAGAAGCCAGGAATACGGCAGGACCTGTCAGTTCTTCCGGATCCAACCAACGGCCGGCAGGAGTCTTGGCGCAGATGAATGAATCGAACGGGTGACGGCTTCCGTCTGCTTGTTTCTCACGAAGAGGAGCAGTTTGCGGAGTAGCGATATAACCCGGGCCGATGCCGTTACACTGAATGTTGTATTCACCATATTCAGAGCAGATATTGCGGGTCAGCATCTTCAGACCACCTTTGGCAGCAGCGTAAGCCGATACAGTTTCACGACCCAGCTCAGACATCATAGAGCAGATGTTGATGATTTTACCGGCACGCTTCTTCATCATGGCAGGCAACACAGCCTTAGAAACGATGAACGGAGCGTTCAAGTCGATATCAATCACACGACGGAAGTCAGCAGCTTCCATTTCGTGCATAGGAACACGGCGGATAATACCGGCGTTATTAACAAGGATATCAATCGTACCTACTTCTTTCTCGATAGTAGCAACCATTGCCTGAACAGCCGGTTCGTCTGTTACGTCGCATACATAACCGTGAGCTTTAATTCCCTTTTCAGCATAGGCAGCCATGCCTTTGTCTACCAACTCCTGGTTGATGTCGTTAAAACATACAGTAGCGCCTTGTTCTGCGTAAGCAGAAGCAATTGCAAAACCGATACCGTAAGAAGCACCTGTAACGAGAGCTACTTTACCTTTCAAAGAAAAATTCAAATACTGATTCATAATTTTTTGTTATTAAATGATGAAAACTATTGTAGTTGTTTATTTTAAATCTGTAATTAATGAGAAGTCCTGATCGCCATAATCGAGGTTTTCACCGCCCATACCCCAGATAAAGGTATAGTTGTGGGTAGCCGCAGCCGAGTGGATCGACCATTCGGGAGACAGAACAGCCTGATCGCCCTTCATCCATACGTGACGAGTTTCGTCCACCTCACCCATAAAGTGGCAGATAGCGTGCTCTTCGGGGATTTCGAAGTAGAAGTAAGCTTCCATACGACGGCTGTGCACGTGGGCAGGCATCGTGTTCCATACGCTTCCCGGAGCAAGTTCCGTCATACCCATCTGCAGCTGACAGGTAGGCAATACCTGATTGACCAGCATCTTATTGATGTTACGGTGGTTGGAACCTTCCAACGAGCCCATTTCAGCCACTACGGCATCCGCTTTCGTCACTTTACGGTCGGGATAGTTGCGGTGTGCGGTCAGTGAGTTGAAATAGAATTTGGCAGGATTGGAAGCGTCCTTGCTTTCGAACGTCACCACACGGTCGCCCGAACCAAGGTAGAGGGCTTCTTTATAGTCAAGTTCGAAAACCGCATCTCCGGCCTTCACTACGCCCGGTCCGCCTACATTGTAAATACCCATTTCACGACGGGTCAGGAAGAACGGAGCCTTCAGCGGGTCGATCGCTTCGAGTGTCAGCACCTCTCCTACCGGAAGCGCGCCGCCTACAACCATACGGTCGTACATGGAGTACACCATATTCACTTCGTTGGGAACAAATATTTTTTCGATTAAGAAATCGCGACGGATTCTTGCAGTATCATAACTTTTTGCATCCTCGGGATGCGCAGCATAGCGAATTTCATAGTTCGTTTTCATACCTTATTTATTTATAGTTATTGAATAAGCTCTCTTTCTCAAATGCACATCGTTTACGTACACGATGCAAAAATAGTAAAAGAAAACGGGTTAACCTTGCAATTTTGTTCCAATTATCCACCAAAAATGTCCAGAATTGATGCAATGTACATCTTTTTAACGAACTATAATACGTTTTGAAGGAGTTTGACGACTATTTTCAATGATACAAAACGATATAAAAAAAGGAAGCTCCAATAATCAATGATTATCAGAGCTTCCTTTTGGTTGTCCTACCAAGATTCGAACTTAGACAAACAGAACCAAAAACTGTTGTGCTACCATTACACCATAGGACAAACATATGCGCTTTCTGTTAAAAAGCGGTGCAAAGATAGAGGTTTGCAAGCAAACCTCCAAATATTTCGATTACTTTTTTACTTTGCCACCTTGCAAATCGCTGAATTTTACTTCGCGATCAGCAGAAAATAGTTCTTTTTACCACGCTGAACAAGCAGATATTTCCCGTCAAGCAGATCGGCAGTCGTAATAACCTGGTCAAAAGCTTCCAGTTTTTCTTTATTCAATGATACGCCACCGCCTTGAACCAACTTACGCATTTCGCCTTTCGAAGCAAATACAGCCGCATTATCGACAAACAGATCAACAGCCTTCACTCCTTCCGCCAAGGCGTCACGAGAGATTTCAAACTGGGGTACGCCTTCGAATACAGCCAGCAACGTATCTTCGTCCAACTTGCGCAACGACTCGGAAGTAGCGTTACCGAACAGGATATTAGACGCATCTACCGCTGCATTGTAATCTTCTTCGGAGTGAACCATGATAGTCACTTCCTTGGCCAGACGTTTCTGCAAAGCACGCAAGTGCGGAGCCTGCTGGTGCTCGGCCACTAATGCTTCGATTTCTTCCTTCTCGATCGAAGTGAAAATCTTGATATAGCGTTCTGCATCAGAGTCGCTTACGTTCAGCCAGAACTGGTAGAACTTATAGGGAGAAGTATAACGAGGGTCCAACCAGATATTTCCAGATTCAGTTTTACCAAACTTACCACCGTCAGCTTTTGTGATCAGCGGGCAAGTCAGCGCGAACACCTCTCCCCCATTGGTACGGCGGATCAGTTCTGCTCCGGTAGTGATATTTCCCCACTGGTCGGAACCGCCCATCTGAAGTTTACATCCTTTAGTTTCATACAGATGAAGGAAATCGTAGCCTTGAAGCAGCTGATAAGTAAATTCGGTGAATGACAGTCCGTCACGTGCTTCTCCGTTGAGGCGACGCTTTACAGAATCCTTTGCCATCATATAGTTTACAGTGATATGCTTACCTACTTCGCGAACAAAGTCAAGGAAAGAAAACTCTTTCATCCAGTCATAATTGTTCACTAATTCAGCACGGTTAGGCACATCCGACTCGAAGTCGAGGAACTTGGCAAGCTGTTTTTTGATACACGCCTGATTGTGACGCAATGTTTCCTCGTTCAGCAGGTTACGTTCTGCCGATTTTCCGGAAGGGTCTCCAATCATACCTGTAGCGCCACCGATGAGTGCCAGCGGCTTATGGCCGCAGCGTTGTAAATGACGAAGGATCATCACTCCACAAAGGTGACCAATGTGTAGCGAATCGGCAGTCGGGTCGATACCCAAATAGGCAGTCACCTGCTCTTTGTTTAACAACTCTTCCGTTCCCGGCATGATGTCCTGCAGCATGCCACGCCATCTCAATTCTTCTACAAAATTCATCGTATTACTCTTTTTATTAGGTTTTTATTGTCTTTCAATTCCATGTGCGACAAAAGTACGACTCTTTCTCGGAAGATACAACTCTTAACGCCTAAAAAAGACTTTTTGAATATTTTCCCGAATCGCCTGCCGCAGCTCTTCCGCATCCGTGCTTCGTGCTTTCGCCACCTGCTTCAGCACTTCTTCAATGTCGACCGGACTGTCATCCGTCTCCAGAAACAGGCGACCGACAGGCACTCCCTTCACCGTTTCCTCCGAATAATGCGCACCGAAAGAAAGATAAATGCCGTTCTTTATCAGTTGCCCTGCCTGCTGCGGTTTCCCGCGAAAGCCGTGCCAAATCCAGGGTTGAGCCGGATTCAGTTTCTTCCTCACCGCCAGCAACTCATCCATCGCCTTCACACAATGAATAATCAGTGGCAACCGATATTTCTCCGACAATTCCACCTGCTTCTCAAACATCCTTACCTGAAGCTCCATCGGAGCAGCTGTCAGTTTATCGAAACCCGCCTCTCCTACCGCCACAAACTGCTCTTTCACAAGCAACTGCTGCAGAAGTTCAAATTGCTCTTCCGCATTGCGTTCCGTCAGTTTCCAGGGATGAATGCCGGCCGAATAGAAATATCCCTCTTTACCTGCCGTCCTGACATCCGAAGCCGACAGGCACAGCGAATCATCCACCGGTAATGGAAAATTGATAATCGCCCTGCCGTGGGAAGCATCCTCCGACTTGTGAGTATGAATATCCAGAATATGACTCGCGTTATTCTCCATATCTCTCGTTCTTTAGGGTAAATCGTTTTTAAGGCACAGGATCATAACCGGAACCACCCCACGGATGACACCTGAGAATGCGCCGGACAGCCAGATAGAGTCCTTTGACGGGACCGTGTTTCTTGATTGCTTCGACCGCATAGGCCGAACAAGTGGGCGTAAACCGACAAGACGGAGGGGTAAGGGGCGAAATACACACCCGGTAAAAATAGATAGGAATCAGCAGTAAGAATGAAAACACCTTCCTCACAAGACTTTTCAGGGACATCCAGCAGACGGACACCCGGTGAGCACGGGGTTTCATAAGGATAACTTTTCAGAAATGCGCGAAAGCGCTGTCTTCATTTTCTCTTCCAGTTCGGCAGTGGCTACAAGTTCGTCCGACAGATAGATAAAAGCAATTGCCAGACGCTGCCCTTTGTTTTGCAAACCGTCCAGCAGTGGCTGTTTGTTCTTCCGGTAGACTTCGCGTATCTGCCGCTTCACCCGATTGCGCTTTACAGCACGTTTGAAACGCCGCTTCGATACGCTGATAAGTATCGTTGCCGGCACTTCACCTTGTTCTACGGGCATATATACAACGCGTATCGGAAAGATGGAAAACGACTTGGAATGGCCGCCTTCGAACATCTTTCCGATCAATATTTTACTATTCAGCCTTTCGGCTTTACGCAAAGTATATACGCTCACGCTGTTTATTTATTGTTTTCCTTGATGAACATATCAAGCGCAGCCGTCATTGACGGAGCCTGCACAGTCGGTGCTTCAAGGTCCAAACGGAGTCCGGCGTCGCGTACAGCCTGCGCGGTAGTCGACCCGAAGGTACCGATTCTGATCTCTTTCTGGTCAAAGTCCGGGAAGTTCTTCTTCAAAGAAGTCACTCCGGCAGGGCTGAAGAACACGAGCATGTCATAATCAAATTCCTCATCCGATGTAAAGTCATTGCTCACAGTGCGATACATTACAGCTTCTGTATGCTGTATGTTATTCTTGTCGAGCAGGTTTTTCACATCATCATTGTGCACGTCCGACATAGGGACGAGATATTTCTCCGTTTTATGCTTTACGATAGATGGCACCAAATCTTCAATCTTTCCGGTAGCACCGAAGAAGATTTTACGTTTGCGATATTGCACATACTTCTGAATGTACAATGCAACCGCTTCTGTGACACAGAAATACTTCATTGTTTCCGGAATAGTCACACGCAGCTCCGTACACAGATTAAAGAAGTGATCGATTGCGTGGCGTGAAGTGAATATAACAGCAGTGTGATCAAGAATTGAAACCTTCTGTTGCCGGAATTCTTTCGCCGAAAGACTCTCGACCTTTATAAACGGCCGGAAATCTATTTTTACGCCATATTTCTCTGCTATGTCGTAATAGGGAGATTTCTCTGACGCAGGCTTAGGCTGCGAAACTAGTACTTTTTTAATTTTCAACGTCCTAAATTTTTATTAGCAATACATTGTTTACCTGGATCATTCCCTGATAGAGTAGCAGACAGGGTATGATTTCAAGAGCGCAAAAGTACAAAATTAATAGGAAAGCCGCACTTAATTGATGAAAAAAAAGCTTTACCCACTTATAAAACATCAATATTTTAGTAAAAATTAGAATAATTAGTCCGATTATCACTAAATTGGTCAGGTTCAGATCGAAATAAACAAGGAATAGAACAAAAGGAAAAAGGGCGAATCCGACGTAATATATGAGCGTAGAATAAGATTCCAACCATATATTTGTCTTGTTTTTGTCAAAAAACACCCATCCGAGGAACATATAAAGTAACCATTTCAGTAAAAAATAGGCAAGACAGAAGCCGACATAAATCCCCAATAGCAGGAGAGGGGAGACCTTGGTCATCAGCATCGGACATGTATCATGAAAATAATTGAAGAACACGATACCTGTCAATACACAGGTCTGCACTACCAGTACGAGTAGATAGCGCACATCGGCTGCCGTAGAACTATCAAAAATGCTTGTCCGCTCGCGATGCAATACAAAGTCTTTCACCTGTTGGGTGAGAAACTTCTTTCCACGAGCCAGAGCGATGGAGGAAAGAAAGAAGCAGGCAAGCAATGTCAAGGCAATCACATCATCCGTACGGGGAGAGTAGGAGATAGGGATTCCCTCGAATCCGGAGTTCAGAATATCGGCTATCATATGGCTGCAAATTTACGGATAGAAGCGTCCCATACGGGAGTTGTCTGAAGTAACTCCACCGCTTCTTCCGGTGTTTGTGCCACTTTCCATATATCACCGTGTTGCTGGCGCATGAAGTTTTCCTCTATTGCCCGTTCGAGCATTTGGAACAGCGGATCAAAAAAGCCGTTTATATTCAGAATGATAATCGGATTCAGATACAGTCCGAGCTGTTTCCATGTGATGATTTCAAGCAATTCTTCCAGAGTGCCGCATCCGCCCGGCAAGGCAATGATGCCGTCGCTCAGATTCGCCATCTTCTGCTTGCGTTCGTGCATGGAAGTGACTTCGATCAATTCCGTCAACCCTGTGTGATGCCAGTTCTGTTCGACCATGAAGTGGGGGATAACACCTGTCACCTCACCGCCATTCTTCAGAACTGCGTCGGCTACGGAGCGCATCAGTCCGATGCTTCCGGCACCGTTTATCAGACGGATATGTTGTTTGGCAAGCAGGCGGCCGAGTTTTTCGGCTGCTTCAAAATATACGGGGGCTATCTTAGTGCTGGATGCGCTGTATACGCATACGGAATGTATCTGATTCATTGTCTTTTGCAAGTTTACTGGATGAATGGGTACAAAAGTACAAAGAAATCATATACATATCAAAATGAATGTGCAATTTATGTCAAAGTGAAGATAGAAGAATAAACACAAAGGCAAGACTGCATATTCTATTTCTATAAATAGCACAGTCAAGCCTATATTCTCCTACTTCAACACTCATTATTTAAATATTGGCATAAAAACAGAAAATTGAATATTTCGTGAAGTTACTTTTCCAACACCACTAGTATTCATCAGATTGCAAGTACCTTGTTTATAAGATAGTTGTAGTTCAAGCCATTTCAGCGTATAACTAACTCTTGCCACAATAGGTATATCGATCGCATTTTTTTTGCTATTATAAGTAGATGCACCCAATCGATTTACATACCAAGCCACATCTGCTCCGACTCCAAGTCTAAAATTAGAAAAACATTCATAACTGAACACAGTCCCTATTGATAGATATTTTCCGTTTACACTATACTTAGGACTATCCGAATTGAAGGCTTGATAATCAGTCCCCTGCGAGCCAAAAAGAGCAATGCCATCCATTGCAAATTTACGATTACCCCAATACTGCCGATAAGCATATCCAATATGATAATGAAGTTTATATCCCTCAAAATTACTGGAAACCACACTCACTTTTTCATGCAATGTTCCTAAAGAGCCTCCTAAAACAGGACCATGTTCCTGTGCAGATAATGATGCTGTAACAAATAGCAAAGCTATAAATATTAAATTAGTAATTGTTTTCATTAGAAGTTCAGTTTTTATTATTTAATATACAAATGATGAGGACAAAAGAGTTTATGGTTGTTGCTACTTTCGTCCTCATTTACACTTTTATAATCTCACAGTGGCAAATCCTCTTTGGTCATACGGCACACCCCGAGACCAGATTTCTATTGTACCCGTACACTCTTGTGCTAACTTACGTCCAAAAACTTTGGTTACATTTCCACCCATTTCTTTGGTATCAATAGCAAAAGGAATACCATCTTTATTTACATACACTGGACCATACCCCAGTAGTTCTCCTTGAGCAAACTCAAAACCACGAAGGTTTACTTTAGCATGGTATGTCGTAGAGTAACGGCTCCATCCAAAGACTCCTTTCTTTTGCGAAGTAAAATTAGCATGTATTATTCCTGATGAAACAGATAAATATAATCCTACTTTTCTATCTTTTTGACGACTATATGCTTCGTTTATAGAACTTAAATCTGAAACAGACGAACGAGTAGAAACCGTAAATTGTTGTTGACGCTCTTTAAAGTCAGTATATACCTTATCCACAACCAAAGAATCGCCAATCATAAATTCACCTTTCATATTAACAAAGTATTCATTGGCTACATAAACAAGCCTTGAATAAGGTGACAGATCAGTAGCATCGATAGTATTAAACATAAATACATCACCATATTTATGTTTATATTTCTCATATAGAACATCAAACTCCGCTTTATCAGCAGCTTGATTACAGATTTTATCCAACTCACCATCCGCTTCTTGCATCAGAATCATCTGAGACTTAAAAGATAATGAATTAAGAAAACTAACTTGTTCTGAAGTAGACATTGCACTCACTTTCAAAAGAGCATTCTCGTACGATTCCACATCTTTAAATTTAATCATAGTACCGTCGTTTATTACTTCTATTTCAGAATTAGCATTCGTCGGTTTAACCATATTCACTTCCTGTTCATCATTGGTACAAGAAATAAATGCACCTAAACATACTGTTAGTGTCAGTGTTGAAAATAGTTTTTTCATTGTTTTTTCTTTTTTAGTTAATATCAATTCGTAGTTGCAACTATCTTTATGCTATTTTTTATGACTCAATTATTTAATAGCTTTTTCTATCCTTCAATAATCCTGTACTCAAAATACCCTTACCAAAACTTTGACCAGATTATCTGCTACAAAAGTAGAGATAATGGAGGTATCGACCTAGATATTCAATTCAGTAATAATTCAGAAATAAAAAATGCCATTTGATCTAAAAACTGAATTATTTCTGAACTCATCCATACTAAACAATCAGACAATTAGCCTTTAATTTGCAAAAAAAATAAAAGAACGATCATGATGAAAAAACTACTATTTATTGCAATTATTGCAGTATTAGGATGCACAGCACTCCAAGCTAAAAATCGCATCAGAATAAAAAGAGAGTCTTGGGAAGTAAAAGCAAGTACTAGAGTGCCAATATCTACCCCCCTTAATCTTTACTACGAAGGGAGTACACTCTTTATTCATGCTAATATAGATTTAGAAAACATTATAATTGAAGTAAAGGATTCCTTCAACAAAACTATCTACCTAGACCTTACAAGTATTCAAGCTAACAATGAACATGTATTTACTCTGGAAAATATATCTTCCGGAGAATATATTATCGAAATAAAATCCGGCGAAAACTATATTATCGGTTGTTTTATATTATAAGTCTTGATATATGTGTATATTTGCGCAAATAAAATCGCAATGATACATACATTCAAATGAAACAAAGACGAAAATTTATACTATTCTATTTAAGCATTATATGCCTATTCTCATGCACTGCCCCATACCCCAACACAATACTGCGGGTGGAAAATATTATTAAAGAATATCCAGATAGTGCATTAACCATTTTAGACTCTCTGAGTGAGAGTATCACAAAGGAATCACAATCAGCAAGAATGTACTATTACCTGCTGTTAACAGAGGCACGTGACAGATGTTACGTGCCTCATACGTCTGATTCTCTAATGTTATCCGTCACTGATTATTATGAAAGAGAAAATGATAAGGACAAACTGATAAAATCCTATTATTACACAGGCAGAGTATACCTTGATCTTCATGAAGGTCCTACAGCACTTTCTTATTTCCACAAAGCTTTTGATATCTCTACAGATAGCAAGAACTACGCTTTATTGGGGCGAATATACAGCCAAATGGGAACTCTATTTGCCTATGAAGGTCTCACAGAGGAAGTACTACAAGCTTATCGAAACGCTTATCACTACTTACAACTAGGCAAAGACAGTCTTACTAGCGCTTATGCACTACGAGATTTAGGAAGAGCATTCAATTTACTTGAGATAACAGACAGCACAATCTATTATTATAACAAAGCATACCAATTAGCTAATAGCAATGGAGACATACAAAGGGAAGTAAATATTCTCGAAGAATTGGCAGGCATCTATATTCAAATGGGAAAATATGACGAAGCATTGAAAACGCTACAAGAAACAAATAGTAAATGGCAAGATGAGAAAGATATAAATTATGATGTTTGGGGAAATTTCTATGTAAGTATAGGACAAAAAGATTCAGCAGCCTATTACTTCAAGAAAAATATAGGACATAATAATGTATATTCAGACATAGGAGCCTATCGGAATTTATATGAAATAGAAAAAGAACGTGGCAACTATGAAGAAGGATTAGCATATCTGGAGAAATATACAGAATGTTCTGATAGCATTTACGACATATCCAACACAGAATCTTTGCGAAAAATAAAGGCTTTGTATGATTACCAACATATTGAGAAAGAAAAAGAATATTTGCGCAAGAAAAATGCAGAACAACGAGCATGGATCATCTTTATTGTTATTGCCATCGTTTTAGGAGTTATCATCCTTATTCGATATAATAGAAACAGGAAAGCTATGATTCGGGAACAAGAGAAAAAACTTCATGAGATTAACGAACAACAATATCGGAAAAGCCAACTATATATAGAAGAAAACAAGAAAAAAATTGAAGAATTAAAAGAAAAGGTAAAATCGTTCGAACAGGAAAACAATGATTTACAACAAAAACTTTTACTTGCAAAAAAGGAAAAGCTAGAACAAACCAATCAAGCTATCGAAACATCACAAAGAGAACAAGCATTACTTGAGGAAGCGCTTAGAAGGTCTGATATTTATGCTTATTGTTATCGTGCGATAGAAGATTCCTCGATCAGACTCACCGAAACAGAATGGAAAGAACTAGAAAATATCATTAATGATACATATGACAATTTCACCAACAAGTTATTCATACTGCATCCCTCTATTACCAAGATGGAACTACGTATTTGTTTACTGTTAAAAATTAAAATTCCAGTTTCTACAATTTCACAATTGGTATGTCGTACACAAAGCGCTGTATCTATGAGCAGAAAACAGCTTTATAAGAAGATATTCAATAAAGAAGGGACACCCGCAAACCTAGATGACTTCATTGTCTCTTTTTAAAAAGATGAACTAAATCTCTGATATTCCACACAAAGAAGAAATACCCGCATTCAGAATCTTCAGTTTCACCCGCAAACGCCCTGTCGGAAGGGGATAGCGGCTGAAGGCACAGTTTTACAACTCCATTCTTGAAGCTTTATGAAGGGAGTAAGGTGCTTCAGTCCTTTCAGTCCCCAAAAACAATTTCGAACTTGATACCGTTCAAGATATCAGATGGTACCTCTCAGTGTGTCAGAAAGTACCATTCCGCAGGTCAGCCAGTACCATTCCGCAAGTCACCAGCACCATTCAAGGAGTTGGAAATCTCCCCATATTTTATTCATTCCTACACAGGCTTTCCGCTAATTACTATCCGAGTCACTGTGTATAATGAATAAACTCTGCCAACAGTTGAAATAGAACCTGCATTTACCTCAAACAGAGCCTGTATTCAAGATAAACAGAGCCTGTATCCAAGGCAAACAGACCCTCTGTTTGATCAGAACACACTCTTCGCTTGATTGATCTGAAATAAGCCGGCAGCTCGCCAACTTTCACCTCGGAGGCGAACAGACTTTAGCTCGGCGATGAATGAAGTTCAGCTCAGGGCTTACAAAATTTAGCCCGTATGTCAGGGCTGAAAGAACTGAAACCACCTGCCCCCTTTCAAAGTATGTCAGAGACGGGGTTGTAAAGCAGTGTTTTCAGCCGCTATCCCCTTCTGACAGGGAGCTTGCGGACGAAACTGAAAAAGCTGAATGCAGATTACAGGATAATAATAGCATAGAGTAAAAGTCATACATCTTTCATTCAATTGTTGTACATCTCCGCCCCAAACGTTATACATCATCAACCTAACTGTAGTACTGAAACCCAGTAACTGAAGTACTTCTCACAACCAAGTCATGTACTATATACCACAACCCATACTTTGTGTCAGAAATCAAATATAGTCATCTGCTGTTTACAAGTTTGTCAACCGCAACAAATATAACGATTTTATTAATCATAACTTATAAACAGTTCAAATTCAACCTATTTATAAGTCGTAACTTATAGCATCACCCCGAATAACAAAAGCCGCAACTCATCTCTCCCGTATAAGAAGAGATGAAATTGCGGCTCACTATGGACTAAATAGCCGTAAAGCTATAAGCTGATTTCAAATAATATTACAGACCAAAAGCTGCCTTGATCTTATCCACGTAGTCCAGTTTCTCCCATGTAAAGAGTTCTACTTCTACGGTCTTGTTGCCCTCATAGCGGGAGAAGAACGTTTTCGATACCACTTGCGGCTCACGTCCCATGTGACCATAAGCGGCAGTTTCCTGATAGATCGGGTTGCGAAGTTTCAGACGCTCTTCGATAGCTTTCGGACGAAGGTCGAACAACTGGTCAATCACACGGGCAATCTCGCCGTCGGTCATATTCACGTGGCTACGTCCGTAAGTGTCCACGAAGATGTTGATCGGGCGTGCTACACCGATAGCATAGCTCACCTGTACAAGCATTTCGTCGGCAACACCTGCCGCAACCATATTCTTGGCAATGTGACGGGCAGCATAAGCGGCACTACGGTCCACCTTGCTGGGGTCTTTTCCGGAGAAAGCACCACCACCATGGGCGCCTTTACCACCATAAGTATCCACAATAATCTTGCGGCCCGTCAGACCGGTATCTCCGTGAGGACCACCGATCACGAACTTTCCGGTCGGATTGACGTGATAGACGATCTGATCATTGAACAATGCCAGTACTTTATCATGATGGATAGAAGCAATGACACGGGGCATCAGGATTTCGATAACGTCACGACGGATGATAGACAGCATTTCTTCGTCAGCTTTGAGCTGTGCTTCGGCAGAGTCATCAGCCGGCTGAATAAAGTCATCGTGTTGCGTAGAAACAACAATAGTATCAATACGGACAGGAGTTCCGTTGTCGTCATATTCAATCGTCACCTGGCTCTTGGCGTCCGGACGGAGGTAGGTCATCACCTTTTCTTCGCGGCGGATATCAGCCAGCACCTGCAGAATGCGGTGTGCCAGATCAAGCGAAAGCGGCATATAGTTTTCTGTCTCGTTCGTTGCATAGCCGAACATCATGCCCTGATCGCCCGCACCCTGTTCCATCGGGTCCTGACGCTCTACGCCACGGTTGATGTCGGGACTCTGCTCATGAATGGCAGAAAGCACACCGCAAGAGTTACTTTCGAACATGTACTCTCCTTTAGTGTAACCGATTTTCTTAATCACTTCACGTGCGATGAGCTGGAGGTCAACGTACGCTTTAGTTTTCACTTCACCCGCTAATACTACCTGTCCGGTAGTTACTAGTGTTTCGCAAGCTACTTTAGAACTGGGGTCGTAAGCCAACAGTTTGTCAAGCACGGCGTCCGATATTTGATCGGCTACCTTGTCGGGGTGTCCTTCCGACACCGATTCGGATGTAAATAAGTATCCCATCTTTTTAAATTAAAGATTATAAATTGAAAATTAAAATTGGGAAAATAAAGAGGGGAGGAAGAGAGCTGCGGAAGCATTGCCGAAAAGGCGTCAACAAGACGTGTTTTAGCATTTTTTTCCGTGGTTGCAAGCTGCTCAAATCTGTCCACACTTTCATTTCGGGGACAAAGATAGGTATTATTCGGAGATTATATTTATCTTTGGGCAATGTTTAACACATATATACAGGAAATTGGTATGAGAACAATTACATTAATGCAATATGTATTTTCCATTATCCTTCTGGTCATCATCTTCCTCGTCATGGATTATTTCTGGAAAGGAGACGAATTTTCATGGACGTATGAGTTTGCAAAAGGAGGAATCGGCGGAACTATCATCTGCCTTCTGAACCGTCATTTATTCCTCCGCCATCCTAATCCTAAACAGAAAAAAATATGATTATCAACAATAAATTAAGAACTCTTTTTGTACTGGCGCTTTATATAGGATTCACCATTGCCATTTACGCCATTGTATGCCACTTCCTGAAGATTGAGTTTCAGGATATTCACTTGTTATATGCAGTATTGGTAGGCTGTGTGGCTTATCTGCCGAGGTTTATCGCCGAAAAGAAAAGTAAAAAGTAAAAGGATAAGCAAGGGGAAGAGAATGCTGTATTATTTTTCTATCTGCGCCAGCAGCACCTTCATTGTCTTTCCCAATACCGGATGCACCAGTTCGGGGGCAATCTCCGTTAAGGGGCGCATTACGAAGTTACGTTCCGCCATCAAAGGGTGGGGGAGGTTGAGTGCTGCTCCGGAAGGAGAAGTAACCGAAAGTATCAGATCATCATAAAGCAGCAGGTCTATATCAATCAGCCGGTCGCTATATACGCCACCGACAGACTTATGCGTACGTCCCAGTTCACGTTCGATCTCCTGCGTCTTCTGCAGTACTTCCAGAGGCGACAGTTCCGTTTCTACACACGCCGCCGCATTCAAGAAACTATGCTCCGAATCGAATCCCCAAGGGGCAGTGATGTAAAAAGCAGACAGGGAAATGACTTTCCCTACCTGCTCCTCTATCTTTTGCACGGCAGTCCGGAGATTCTGTTCTTTATCTCCCAGATTAGTGCCGAGACTTATATACACTTTCGCCATTACCGGTCTATTCTACCTTAAACTCCCGCTCCCTGTCCAAAGGAACAAAGAACTCTACTTTGCCACATTTCGGGCAGACGTATAAGTCGAATGCTTCGCGATTCTGGAATAACTCAAACAAGTTTCCAAAAATGCCCGTGTTCATTCCTTCATGAAACTCATATTTTCCGGAATAAACCATCCTGACCTGACAACGCAGACAGTCGATAGACCGCCCGCTGTCATCATTCTCTTCCGCCGGAGTCATATCCAATATCTTATCGTCCGGAAAGCTGTAATTACAGTTCCAGCAGATTTCAAAGCTATCTTCTACTTCTTCGTGGCATTTGGGACAGATTTTCATAGCGGTATCTTTTCGTTTATTTATCCAGAATCAGCATCGCATCACCGTATGTACCGAAGCGATAACCTTCCTTCAACGCTACATGATAAGCATCCATCACCTGTTCGTAACCACCGAAAGCGGCCACAATCATCAGCAGTGTAGACAATGGCATATGGAAGTTGGAAATCATCGAATTGGCCACAGTAAACTCATACGGAGGGAAGATAAACTTGTTGGTCCAGCCTTCAAATTCTTTCAAATGTCCGTCGGTGCTCACCGCACTTTCGATAGCACGCATCACAGTTGTACCTACCGCACACACGTTTTTACCCTTATCCTTGGCACGGTTGACCGTATTGACAGCTTCCGCGTTTACAATCATCTGCTCGGAGTCCATCTTATGCTTCGTCAAGTCTTCTACGTCGATATCACGGAAGTTGCCCAGACCGGCATGCAAGGTGATATAAGCGAAATCAATACCTTTGATTTCCAGACGCTTCATCAGCTCACGGCTAAAGTGCAGGCTGGCTGTCGGAGCAGTTACCGCACCTTCGTTCTTGGCGAAGATGGACTGGAAACGTTCCGAATCTTCCGGCTCTACAGGACGGTTGATGATGGAATGGGGCAGGGGAGTCTCACCCAGAGCATAGAGGGCTTTCTTGAACTCATCGTGCGGTCCGTCATAAAGGAAACGGAGCGTACGGCCGCGGGAAGTGGTGTTGTCTATTACTTCCGCTACCATCGAGTCGTCGGCACCGAAATACAACTTGTTGCCGATACGGATTTTACGGGCAGGATCTACCAGCACATCCCACAGACGGAGTTCTTCGTTCAGCTCACGCAACAGGAATACTTCGATACGAGCTCCCGTCTTCTCCTTATTACCATACAGACGTGCCGGGAATACCTTCGTATCGTTGAATATAAATACGTCTTTATCATCAAAGTAGTTCAAAACATCCTTGAACATCTTGTGTTCAATCTCTCCAGTACGACGGTGCAACACCATCAAGCGCGACTCATCTCTATACTTCGTAGGATGCAAAGCGATTTTATCCTCGGGTAACTTAAATTTGAATTGTGATAGCTTCATATCTATTCCTTATTACGTTAATTATTATCTTCGTCGTTTTCTATTTCCTGCCGGTCGATCCACTCTTTAAAGTGTTCGGGGTCCAGGCAATCTTCCAGACGGACATCCCCCACACGTGTGCGGATCAGTTCCGTCAGATGGGCTCCGCTCTGAAGCGCTTCGCCGATGTCACGGGCCAGGGCACGGATATACGTCCCTTTGCTGCACACCACGCGGATTCGGATCGTCGGTTCCGGATCGTCCAGACGGCATTCAAGCAACTCTATCTCATCAATAACAAGTTGCTTCGCCTTTAGTTCCACCTCTTCGCCTTTACGTGCCAGCTCATAAGCGCGCTTGCCGTCCACCATGCAGGCGGAAAAGGCAGGGGGCACCTGCTCGATGGCACCAAGGAAGTGCGTCAGTGTTTCTTCCACCAGCTCCCGGGTGATATGTCCGGTAGGGTAGGTGGCATCTATTTCATGTTCCAGGTCGTACGAGGGAGTGGTAGCGCCCAACCGGAGCGTGGCTACATATTCCTTGGTATGATACTGAAATTCTTCTATTCGTTTCGTAGCCTTGCCGGTGCAGAGGATCATCACTCCCGTGGCGAGAGGATCGAGCGTTCCGGCATGACCTACTTTCAGTTTTTTCACTCCTATCCGGCGGCAGATATGATAGCGGACGTGTCCTACTACCTTAAATGATGTCCAGCCGAGAGGTTTATTGAAAAACAGTACTTCTCCTTTTTTAAAATTCACGTTATAGAGTTATAAATAACGAGTTGTGAGTGGGAGTAAAATGACTCACGACTTACAACTGCGTAATAATTACTGCCAATCCCGCTATTGCACAATAGATGGCAAAGTAGATCAGCTTTCCTTTCTTCACAATATTAATCATCCACTTGCAGGCAAGGCAACCGGCTACAAAAGCCGCCAGAAAGCCAACAACCAATGATAACGCAGGGATATCCCCCACTACATCTTCACCTTTCATCATCTTTACACTATCAAGCAACGCTTCCCCGAGAATGGGAGGGATCACCATCAGAAAAGAGAACTGCGCCAGTTTTGCCTTGTTATCTCCCAACAGAAGTCCCGTAGCAATAGTAGATCCCGAACGGGACAGCCCCGGCAACACCGCACAAGCCTGTGCCAGACCAATGATAAAGGCATCTTTCATCGAAATCTTATCCTTTTGACGTGGCTTATAATAGTACGAGAATGACAGCAGGGCAGCAGTCAGCAACAGCATGCAGCCTACAATCATCAGTCCCGAACCGAAAATAGCTTCTACATAATCTTTAAAGAATACGCCTACAATACCAATCGGTATCATCGAAATCACGATATTGATCACATAACGAGTCTCATCGTTCATCTGAAACTTGAATAATCCTTTGAAAATCCAGTCAATCTCTTTCCACAGAATCACCAGCGTACTACATACGGTAGCTACATGCACGACAATCGTAAATGCCAGATTCTCTTCCCCTTGTATCCCAAACAATGCCGATCCGATGGCCAGATGGCCACTGCTGCTTACAGGCAAATACTCTGTCAATCCCTGAATCAATCCGAGGATCATTGCTTCCAACCAACTCATAATTTCTTTTTATTATTCTTTTGTTTTAGGTTTACGCAACACTGCGTATATCATCGATATAAAGCCAAACAGGCAAACAACAGGTGCTACCTTGATTCTGCGTACACTGAAAATATCCGGTTCGAAAACCGTTTCGGACGACGTAGGTCCCGTCATCAATAGAAATCCGATAATGACAATCGCCATCCCTATCGCGAGCAAGATAAAGTTCACTTTATCGAAGGCAAATTTCTGTTTGTCAGACATAAGCTTATTTTGTTACAAGTTACTAAATTTCCAACTATATGTTATTCTCCTAAATATAATATAAGGTATTGGCTTTCATCCTCAGATATTTATTCATCGAGATGTAAGCACACAACCACGTTATCACTATTCCGAATACCAGCACGCTGCCGCAGACAATGAGCATCACTTCGGGTGTGATGACCTGAATCAGCTCCTGCTCGTACGTCACCGCCCAGTAGGCAGTTCCCATCAGAATGGCATCGGCAAGCATACCTGCCAATACGCCGCTCCACACGTTTTTCCGCAGGAAAGGTCCGCGGATAAAACTCCAGCTGGCACCCACCAGCTTCATGGTATGAATGAGGAACCGCTTGGAGTAGATGGCAAGCCGTATCGTATTGTTAATCAGTGCAAAGGATATGAAGGTGAGCACCACCGCCAGCGCCAGCAGCACAAGGCTGATGTTCCGTATATTCTCATTGACGGCATCGATCAGCTCTTTCCGATAGAGCACATCCTGTATGTTAGAGTTCTTCTTGATCATTTTCTCTATCTTCGCGATACTGTCGGAATTGGCATAATCGGAGTGAAGTTTGATTTCAAGGGAGGCCGTGAAAGGGTTATAGCCAAGAAACTCTTCGGGATCGGTGCCCATCGCCTCCGTCTGCTCTTTCAGAGCCTGTTTTTTGGAGATGTACTCGGACTGCTTCACAAAAGGTTCCTGATTCAGTTTCTTCTGGAGTTTCAGAATATCCGCCTCCTTCATGTCATCACTGATAAGAACGGAGAAACTGATATTTTCGCGGACGTATACAGACATATTGTGCGCTGTGAGCACAAAGAACACAACCAGCCCCAACAGCAGCAACACCAATGTCGTACTGATACTGGACGTTATGAATTGCATATCGAACAGTGACTTCGACTTATATCTGTTTTTATTTCCCATGCGCTATCTTTTTTTCCGGAATACGTAAATCATCGAACTGCTCCGTTCTTTCCGCCCCAACGTGCTGAACCACGCAAGCGTCCCCACATACATCCCTTTGAGGAAACTGCACGAACTGCCGCGATGTTTCTCACTCAACATCGATACATAGAACGCATCAAACGGCATCGGATGACGAGCCGCCATAATGAATCCATGACGGGAAGCCAGCTGCTGAATAGTGACGGGAGTGAAATGCCAGAGATGGCGGGGGACATCGTATGCCGCCCAATATTCACCATAACGTCCTGCATCATAGGAAGAACAGTTGGGCACTGCCACAATGAGCATCCCTTTCTCTGTCAGCAGTTCACGAAGCATTTCCCATGTTTCATTGAGGTGTTCCAGATGCTCCATCACGTGCCAAAGGGTGATCACATCAAAACTGCCGGGAGCAAACTCCTGCAAAGCGGATTCGGGTTTTACGTCCAAATCGAAATGCTCCTTTGCAAAAGCACGTGCCTGCGGACTTTTCTCCACTGCTTCCACCTTCCATCCACGGCGTGCCATGGTGTCGGCAAAGTATCCGGTTCCCGTCCCGATATCGAGCAAACGCCCTCTTTTACGGTGTGCTTCTCTTGCTACCAGACGCGCTTTGCGACCCAGCATATAGGAACGTACATAATGGTAGATGGTATTCATCGCGCCCTTGCGCGTATCAGTGTGGGAAATGTAATCGGGAGTCTCGTAATACTTGCCTATCTCTGCTTCTACCGGCACACCTTGCGTGAACGTAAATCCGCAGTCTTCACACGAACACAGTTCAAACTGTTCGCCCGAAGCATAAAAATCCGTACAAGTCATGACGCGTTTCAAGTGCGTACTGCCACACACCGGACAAGCATTTATAATGAGTTTCTCCATTAATTTCTAAGCAAAATTAAGTGCTGCCTCGATTCACAAGACAACACTATTCCCGAATTTGGTGCAAAGAAACAAATAAAAAGTGATGGATTGGGCTTTCGTTAAGTACTTTTAATAATATAACGTTACTCTGACACTTATTTCAAAGTGTATCTCAAAACAGAGAATGAAATTAAATGTGAATCAACTTCCCTCAATCAGAACAGCCATTTCTCAGTACATGAAGAATGGATAGGAATCATCTCGTAGAATCAGAAATATACAACACAAGTACGGACTGAACAGGAAAAACGGAAGGATTCGCGATTGGCATATTTCCGAATCACACAGATTTTACTTTATAGCGATCAATAAAACACAGATAAGATCAAAAACATAAATTCCGAATATGTATTTCATCATTTAACTTTCAATCTAACATTTTCAAACTCTTCTGTAACTGACGACATCCGGAGCAAAACAAGCACTCAAAGTACCTTTTTACCCATTCCTTTAAATGAAGCGAAGTGCTTCTCACCGACCAACGAGTCGTTCCTTTAAAACCAACGAAGCTTTTCTTTAAATGAAACGTCTCCTAACATTGGTAGTTATCATGCATATTTCACCTATTTATATCCAAAAGCAAGATTATTCCTGCATATTCTTGCATCTTTTTATGCAGTATTTCTTCTATCAGGATAAGTCTTAACATCCCCTTTTTAAAAGTAATCTTCAAAATAGAACATATAATTTGTGAGGGCATTCATGCGGGAACGTATCTTCTAATTTAATAGGCTGCCACAAGCTATGATATCAATTACAGCAGATTTTTTCTCCACCATTAAAATATCTCAAATGAAAATTCTAGTTAATTTCAGTGTCATAACCTATTTGTGTAAAAGCTGATTTATCTAATTACTTATCTTTGATGTATACCCATATTCGTGGATCTTGTCCATGATAGCCATCAGGCATATCATCTGGATATGAAATACCTAATATTCTACTAACTCTCTTTTCACTCAGCGCTTTTTTCCCTTCCAAATAAAAAAGAATATATTTATCTTTGTAATTCATAGCATTGGTAGGTAAAATTTACCCCCTGACAGGCAACTGCCAGGGGAATAGTCAATACTATTGATACGTATATCAAAGAAATAATCACTTTTCTCATAATCACCAAAATGAAAAATTTACTTTATTTCAACCCATCCTCTACTTCAATGAATAAATTAAGTGATTCATCTATTTCAAGATCCACAACCTTTTGACTCTCGAAAAGTCAAATTGTTCGTGCCATCAAACCATGACAGCTGTAATATCATCTTCTGATGTAGCAATTCATTTTCCATCTTTCTGAACTTCCCAATAGCAATATGTCATTATACGATTCCCACTATCAAATTCCATAAGAATAATTGAGTAATTACCTCCATCAGAACTACTATATACGATGTTACAACCTATATTTTTTTTTAATTCAGTATTAAAATTCATATTATCTAAATAAATCAATTTTCACATAGCTCCTCGAATAAAAGGTACCCCAACATGAGTATATATATCGCTTCATGTCAGGGTAACACTTATTAATGCAAGAGGCCAATCTATATCAAAATATCTATAATTATTTCATATTTATAATCTTCCTTATTTGGAATACTACAAACCAGATAATAATAATAATCGTAAATAAATGAGGTATAAGTTCTGTACCATAATACCAATAATCATCTTGCATATCTGAGACATTTTTAACCATAGTCCCAAAAACAAAATTAATTAATTGAAAAAATAATGCACCTAAACTTAGTAGCACTGCAACTACTCTGAAAATAATTTTCAATATGTTATTGTCCATAATTTATTTGTATATTTGGATTTTGTATTAACCATGAATCTAAGATTGGCATAAGTTGATTCCAAGTTATACCATTGTTAGCATTCCAAAAACTTCCACTATCAATCCAATCTCTATGCCTATATTGATACCCTTCATTGCTTTTCTTTCTTATTTTATAATTCGCATTAGGAATATCTCTGCTACCATCTATTGGAAGACTTAATCCTTGTACCCAATCATTAGTAATCGTAGCATCAATCAAAAATGTTCCAACCGAGCCCATCAATTCAGAAGGCAACCATGTATTTAGATGAATTGAGAAATCAACATTCCAACCTTGCTCTTTTAAATATCGAATAATACCTTCTGAAAAAGCACCTCCCATACTATGAGAAATAATTCGGAATACATCCTCTTGTGGATTCATACCCATTATCAATTGTTTGTAATTTTCTTTAGCATATGCATATCCATCTAAATTTCTTAAAAAGGTAGAACTACGCAAATAGTTAAAATCAAAGTCGGTGAAATAGGCACTTTGATCATTAAAAAAGTTTTTTGCACCTTTAACAAAAGAACTATTTACTCCTCCCCAATAAGTGCCACCTCCTCTAGGAGATCCAAACCCTAAATACCCATTAACAAAAATAATCTTCTGCCCATCGGGGTCAATACAATTATGTGGTGTATTTAATCCATATACATACGAACTAATTGAATAATACTTCTCACTCATCGGATCAACCGCATGCCATCTACCAAGCGCTGCATCATACATACGCGCCCCATAATCATACCAATCAAGACCATTCTTCCTATCAAGTTCTTTACCGTTATACTTACGAATGTTTATCTACTAATGTACTCTCTGCAAATGACACCTCATAAGGATAATAGTGATTAGTCCGGACAACTGTTCCATCAAACTTTGCTACCACACGGCTATTACCCTGATGATCCTGAAGATAAAAAGAATACTGCCCATCTTCAATATAGCCAACTTCATTTAAACTGCTGTAATTCTAATCCCACTTAAAAAAACGTCGTATTCTCTCTTCTTTATCATAAACCCCTTTATTATAAATATACCTTACCCTTTTTGATAAAGAATCTCTTAAGTCACTCGAATAAACTGCATCATTATGCATTATTCTAAATTTCTGTGGGATATTATTAATATTCAAGAAGCAAAAAGTCGAATCGCTAAACAGCTTATACATAGACATCCAAATATCCTTATCCGGTAAATTCTGAAGAAATGAATGGGGAGGTTCACTATCATATTTCAAGGATTTAAAATCATGAGGGGCAATAGCAACTGGAAGTGAATCCCTCAAAACCAATTTTAATGTATCCGGTCCATTTATTACAGCATAGCACATACTCCTCGCTGAATTCCTCGATAATAGCAAAACGGAATCAGTCTGATTTCTTACAAATATTTCTCCTGAGAATCTTTCTACATAATTCTTCAGACTATCAATCTCAAGTTCAAAAAGGTCCGGAATATATGAACTGGGAACAATAATATCGTGCGAAGTCAATCCCATCAATGCAGTTTTCTCCTGGGGTATATCTCCAGAAAAATACGACCAAAGTTCCGGATATTCAAATAGACGATAATAATTAGGCAACATCTTTACTAAGATATGTTTATCTTCATATTTTCGAAGAGCCAACAGCCAATCACGACCTCTGTTTAAACATAAATTTTCATGAAAGTTAGAGTCCGAAACAAAACCTCTCTCAAACAATTCTGTGCGTGACATTTCAGGCTCATCTAATTCGATAAAGCAAAGATATCTTTCTTTATACTTTATCACTCTGGAAGGTAACTCAGCACCATCAGAACCAGGAGAATCTGATTCACCGATATAATAAAGTGAATTAGAATCTGTCGAAAACACTTCATCTATTTCTATATATGTCGTAAGTAAATAGCCACTATCTATCAGCACTTCCACCTGTTTTGCTACACGCTGATGAATATCTTCCAAAGAAGGGGAGGGGGATATGCATCCCCCCAGTATAATTAATAGAACAACATAGACTAATTTTCTCATAAGCATATCATTTACGTTTTATATATTGCAATAAATCTGTAGCATCATATACACGAATAGAATTTACCCGACTTGCATTTTTGATATATTCATATATCATACCCTTTTTATCAGTACTCACACGGTTATCTTTCATATACACAGCATTCTTACGTTGTGGCTTAGCTAAGTTAAAATCATTACCAGCTCCACCTTTCGTTCCTCCGGGCAAATGAGAATGAATATCTATAACTTTTTCTCCTTTCACAGAAAGTTTATTTTGAGCATATACACCATTATCTACCCCATATGGATCTCGATCTGTCGCAACAACAGCTGTTCTTGTACCATTATCATCATAAACATCTAACTTCCATTCAACAGTTGTGTGATCAGCAGCAAATTTAAAAACAGTAGCAGCTGTCTCCAAATCTTGAGTACTTCCATAAGATTTCTTCACCCGATTTTCCTTCTGCTCTTTCGCCTGCATACTATGCATTTCCCCAAGTAACCCCTGATTTACAGTTACTGAAATAGAACGATCACTGGAAAGATATAAATTATCTGTTGAACCTTTACCTCTCTTATCAATAGGAGTCTCATTAAATAATCTTCCTGATCTGCTGATAACATAATCATCCTTTCCGTCTAAGTCTATCCTCAACACAGGATTGTTCTTACAATAAGTATACGGACTCCAACTATAATACTTCTCACTCATCGGATCAACCGC